>Ga0210406_10000629_pt1 | contig 47733 bp, 32 predicted proteins | sample IncBWC30MmetaG_FD_155454 | JGI IMG/M metagenome (GOLD analysis project Ga0210406, IMG submission 155454) | Forest soil microbial communities from Barre Woods Harvard Forest LTER site, Petersham, Massachusetts, United States - Inc-BW-C-30-M | ecosystem: Environmental > Terrestrial > Soil >...
CGATCGCGCGCACCCGCTCTCCTTGAGGTCCTCGAAGCAAGCGATACACGATCTCACGCTGGATCAGATTGCTAAGGAACGGTATGTCCTCGGAAGCGTCAAGAAGGTCTAAAAGCCGACAAAAGGGCTGCAGCAGATCGACGGTCGTTTTCCCAATCGCGATGCCACGAGCTGGGGATGAACCATCAGGTGCATGGAACTCCTCTTGGCTGAGAATTTCCCGGACCACTGCCATATCGAGTTTTAGCAGCAACGACAGCAAGGGCACGTCCTCGCTTGCTGCGACGATTTGGCTGACCACTGGCACGTCAATGGAGCTCAGGAGGAATGTCGATTCGTCGCATCGGTAAGTCATTCCGGCAAAGGTTATGCGCTTCCGCCCTTGAACGAAGACGTTGAGACTGGGCTCATACATCGCGGGATAGCAAGGACTCGGTGCAGTTCGGTGGTACAGGGTGAGGCCTGGTATCGCGGTTGCATGGGCCCCCGCGTTCGGAGTGTGAGCGGCAATCTTGCGCCGGAGTTCTCCCCTCAACTCACCTACGCGTGGAGACTGCTCTCTGTTTGTAATCTTCTGATTTCCCGCGTGTATCACGACCTGCTCCTTCGTAGATCAAGAATAGCGCTGAATCGGGAATAGATCTGCACGAAATCGTAGGGAGCGACAGGAATAGGCAATGAATCGGAAGGATCAGGATACCGGTTCCACAACGCTTGACCTTAGCCTTGGAGATGAGAGAAACACCCCGAAGGAGAAACAATGCAGAAACGCAAACTTGGAAACGGCAACCTGGAAGTATCGGCGATCGGACTCGGCTGCATGGGAATGAGTTTTAACTTAGGTCCCGCCATGGACAAGAAGGACGGGATCTCGCTGATTCGAGCGGCAGTCGAACGCGGCGTCACATTCTTCGATACCGCAGAAGTGTACGGTCCATTCACGAACGAAGAACTAGTGGGCGAAGCGCTCACTCCCTTCCGCGGCAAGGTGGCGATCGCAACGAAGTTCGGCTGGGAGGCGAATCCTGCAGATGGAGGCAAGTGGAACACCTTCAATAGTCGCCCTGAGCACATCAAGAAGGTCGCAGAGGCGTCGCTCAAGCGGCTCAAGGTGGAGGCGATCGATCTGTTCTACCAACATCGTGTCGATCTAAACGTGCCGATCGAAGAAGTAGCGGGAGCGGTGAAGCAGCTCATCCAGCAAGGTAAGGTTAAGCACTTCGGCCTTTCCGAAGCAGGAGCGCAGACCATCCGTCGCGCACACGCGGTTCAGCCGGTCGCCGCACTTCAGAGCGAGTACTCGCTCTGGTGGAGGCAGCCGGAAGAATTGGTGTTGCCGACGCTTGAAGAACTCGGGATCGGATTCGTTCCATTTGCTCCGCTGGGTAAGGGTTTTCTGACAGGCAAGATCAACGAAGATACGAAGTTCGATAACACGGATTTCCGCAACACCATCCCACGCTTTAACCCGGAGAACCGTAAAGCGAACCAGGCGTTGGTTGATCTGCTCAGCAAATTCGCGGAAAAGAGGAAGGTGACACCTGCTCAGCTCGCGCTTGCTTGGCTGCTTGCCAAGAAGCCGTGGATCGTTCCGATTCCAGGCACAACCAAGCTGCATCGACTTGAAGAAAACCTCGGAGCGGCGAACGTCGAACTTACACCTGAAGACCTCCGTGCCATCGAAAGTGCCTCCTCAAATATCAAGGTCGAAGGGGCTCGGTATCCGCAATGGGCTGAGCAGACAACGGGACGGTGAGCGGCTTTTTTGGGTGAACTCGAAGAAAGGAGAAAACAGCCTTACGTGATCGTGAAGCTGTGGCTGGAAAGCCGGGCCGGGGAGGACGAGGGGCGCGGCCTGAGCGTCCCTCGAAAATTTTCAGGGAGCGCAAGGCCCGTCGCGGACGCTCTCCAATATGTCTAGCTTGAATTGTGAGGGCCAGGCTAATTGTCGGCCCAGTTCGGGAAAGGATTGCGAGTCGATTTGCGGAATGCCGTGATGAGGTCGCGGATGGAGGAACGGCGCTGGCAAAGATTCTCGATCAAGCGCCCTGCGTTTTGCGCGCTACTTCAACAACAGCCGACGTTCTGGATGAATCTCCAGACGCGCTATGCCCTGGAAGTTGCCGAGGATGAGATTGCTGATAAGGTTGAGCGCGATGTGCGCCCTCTGGAAGCGGCGCCAGTAAGGCAGTTCAAAACGAAGGATGAGCCTGCCAAGTACCTGCAAGCGGCCGCCCGCCGGCGCGCTGAGTTTTGGTCTTAAGCGGCCCTTCACTCGCAGACGCATCGCGACATGAACTGAGTCGCAGGGAAGAGTTCTGCATAGAAAAGCGATCTGCGCATACAGCCGTCGTTGGGCTCTTCGTCACGAAATATAGACATAAATAAACGGCGCTGGGCCCAGGAGCCAATGCCATTTTTTAGCCCTTCTGCCTGCGCAGGGATGGAGCCTATTCTGTAAGTGTTTGAAAAGAAATAGCGGGGACGACATCATAGGCAACGTTATCGTGTGTCGCGCTGGTGTATCGCGAGCCGATGGTGCTTCCACGCCTTTGCTTCGAAACCTCCTAGTCACCCGGGCGGCTCGTGTCCTGATTAAACTCTCGGCTAGATAACTTTGTAATCGCCATAAATCCATAAATCGCCATACCTACAATCTAATGTAGCAACGGGTCCACACTATACCAATCCCCGGATGGAGAACCAAAACAGAAACATGATCTTGCCGCGGATCTGGTTTATATTGATCGCACTACAAAGGGGTCTCTTCGCCCTGCCATGGTTTGGACTCTCGTGTCTTGGTTTGAGCTACAACTGGAGCAGATCGCCACCTTCAAAGGGTAATTCTGATGCTCCTCCAGCCAGCCGTGAGACAACAATCTGCGGGAAAAGTGCCGTCCGTTTCTCGTACTCGCGCGCAACCTTCGTTTGAAATTCGGGGACCAATTTGCGTTCGACTAAATTGATCGTGCACCCTCCGAATCCCCCACCCGTCATGCGCGCGCCGTAAACTCCTTCCATGTTCCGTGCCAGATCAACCATCAGGTTTAGCTCGTAACAGCTCACTTCGTAGTCGCGATCTAAGCTGTCGTGAGACCGATACATCAATTGCCCAAAGCGTGTTATATCGGAACTCTGCAGTGCCTCTTTCGCCTCGTTAACGCGGACGTTTTCTGTGATTACGTGACGGCAACGGTGGAAGTCAACATCGGAAAGCATACTGCGATAACTTTCGAGGTCTTTGATTGTGAGATCCCGCAGTGCGCGGATGTTGGGAAGAAATTGCCGGATAGCCTCGACGGATCTTTCGCACGATGCTCGCCGTTCGTTGTACTCTCCCGCTGCGAGTTCGTGTCTCACCATCGTGTTACAGATAACCAACAGAACATTGGGCGGCAGTTTCAGGTATGTGACCTCAAGCGATCTGCAATCGAGCATCAGCGCATAATCCTGCCGACCGAAACAAGAGACAAACTGATCCATGATGCCGCAGCGAGCTCCAGTGTAGGTGTTCTCGGCGCGTTGACACAATCGGGCCAGTTCGCGCAGTGGGATTATGACTCCACCAAGGGACGTCAATGCCAGTGCAGTGGCAACCTCAATTGCCGCCGACGAACTGAGGCCGGACCCGATTGGCACCTGCCCGTCAATAAGTAGGTTGGCGCCTTTTAGCGGATACCCTTCCTCCTGCAAAATCGCGGCGACTCCGCGGATGTAGTCGCTCCAGTGTTTCCGCGGAGAACCCAGAGGCTGATCCAGATCGAATTCAACTCTTTCTCGAAATTGCTCTGAGTAGATGGACAGCGTGCGGTCGGCTCTCTCGGCGATTGCCGAACAGGTATCGAAATCAATGGCTGCTGGCATCACGAAACCATCGTTATAGTCCGTGTGCTCGCCAATGAGGTTCACTCGCCCCGGAGCACGGAATATTCCGCGTGGATTCGTTCCATAAACTGCCCGGAACCGTTCTGCGATTGCATGGGCCTTACTTGATACAGAGCCTGGCTCAGATATCCATGCCGTCATTGTCGGTGTCCGTTTCTGTTCCTATCGAAGTACAACATTTCGTGACGCGATCTCAGTTCAGTTTCTTGGACCTGGACCTTCCGTGATTGATTCTCAGTTCCACAGTTTTTCGATTTGTTCGAGAGTTTTACCTTTGGTTTCCGGAACGCGGGCTTTAATAAAGACGAAGCCGGCCCCACAAATTGCAGCGTAAATCCAGAAAGTCTTGGCTGCACCCAGAGCGTGATTAAACAATGGAAAGGTGTACGTAAGGATGAAGCTTGCGATCCAGAGCGCTGTGACGGCGACCGACATTGCCGCGCCTCGGATACGGTTCGGGAAAATTTCTGAGATGAGGACCCAGGTCACGGGTGCGAGCGACATGGCATAGCATCCGATGGCGGCGACAACAAGGACGAGCATGAGGACGCCGCGACTGTGCACGTAATAAAGTCCTCCCAGGAAGGTGTAAATGATCGCCAGACCGGCGGCACCGGTGAGCATCAAACCTCGTCTGCCATAGCGATCCACAAACCCAATCGCGACAAACGTGAAGACGAGATTCACCACTCCGGTAACGACGATGTTGAACAAAATGTCAGAAACGGTGTATCCGGCGGCGGAGAAAACTTCTTCTGCATAGTTGAAAATTACATTGATACCGCACCACTGCTGCAGTACAGCCAGCCCGACCCCCAGGATCAATACTCTCAGCATCCGGTGATCAAGCAGCATCCGCAGATTGGTTTGGGTTGCGTCTTGAACGACCGTAGCCTCGATCTCACCCAAAGCCTGAGTCCCGTATGCATCGCCGCCAATCCGCGACAGCACACGCTTGGCCTTCTCATGCGCACCTTTTTTCGCGAGCCATCGCGGACTCTCCGGCACTGCAAACATGGCGACAAAAAAAAGCAGTGAAGGTATAGCGGTTACGCCGAACATCCAGCGCCATCCGACCTGGCCATTCCACGACTGCAGAATCTCAAGCGCGGTGGCATTGGCAGGAACCGGTTGGGCAATAAGCCAGTTAGCGACCTGGGCCAGCAGAATCCCAATCACAATCGTCAGTTGGTTCAGGGAAACCAGTTTGCCTCGAAACTGCGCGGGCGCCACTTCCGCGATGTACATGGGTGACAGGCTCGAAGCCATTCCAATCGCGAACCCACCCGCGATTCGCCAAGGCACAAAAACTGAGAAGGAAGAGGCCATCGCCGTACCCATCGAGGAAACAGCAAAAACCAGCCCTGCCGCAATGAGCAAGCGCTTGCGGCCAAACCGGTCGCTCAGCCACCCGGAGACAAACGCTCCGACCAGGCAGCCGACCAAAGCACAACTCATGGCCCAACCTTGCTGCGAAGGATCAGTCAAATGAAAGAATTTCTCGTAGAATGGTTTCGCACCGCCGATGACAACCCAGTCATATCCGAAGAGCAATCCACCCAGCGCCGCCACCGCAGAAATCGCGTAAAGGTATGCGGTGTTAAAGGAATCGGCGCGGGTTGTCACCCCAACTTCTGCTTTCGCAACCCCGGTCATAAGAATCGCCCTCTTTATGTCACGAGTCCAACTATCGCCGAATCGTCGTCGCCAGAGATGTTCGCGTCAGTACGTCCAATTCCAGTTGCGCGGCAATGTGGTTGCAGTCGAGTGACAGCACCTGATGCAACAGTTCTTTGGCACGTGTTATATTTCGCAAGCCGAGCTCAGCCAGCGCCAGGACGAGAACGTGCTCCGACTGCTTTCTTCTCTGCAGGTCATCTTCAAACAGAAGCAAATTGGGGAGTGAGGTTGCGAAATAATCGATCTTTGATTCCTTTCCCATCTGCTGCTCTGCATGCGCGCGCATGTTTTTCAGGAGGGTGGTGGCTTCTGTTCCCCTTCCGAGGGCTTCGAGACTCATCGCCCGGAAGTAGCTAAGCCAGGTGATCAGATCGTCGTCGGCAGTCGCTCGCGTCCAGTACTCCCGCGCCTCGTTCTCCCGTCCCATCTGAGAAAGAGCCAATCCCGAGAAGTAATCCAGGTGGGTCTCGCGGGTCAGCAGGTGTTTAGCTTCGCCGAGATTCTTCGGATAAACCCGCGCCGCTGAAAAATGCTCCCAGGCCTGTTGAGCATCGCCTCGCTCCAGCAGAGAGCGGCCGGCCAGAATGTGAGCCCACACGTACTGTCCCGATACCAAGCCCTCACCTCCCTCCCAGGGATTGAATCTTCTCGAGAGGAGCATCTGCAGCGCATGCTCCGGACGGCCGGATTGGTTCAAAAGCGTTATGAGCTCCACCGTCAGATCGTCTCGTTGTGAAACAAGATCGGCACGATCTTGTAAGATTGCCAGGCGCTCGGAAGCACCCGCACCGATGCGCTTTCGGAGCTGGTCAAATTCATACAACAGGCGCGCATCCGCAGGATTTGCTTTGAAAGCATTCTCGTATGCGGCGTGCGCTCGGGCGGCATCCTTGCGCACATTGAAGTAGGCAATTCCGAGATTTCGCCAGGGAATTGCGAACCATGGCTGGAGCTTTACACTCGATTCCCACGCGCGAATCGCTTCGTCGTACCGTTTCTTGTCGTAAAACAAATTGCCGAGGTAATAGTGTGCCCGGGCATCGGATTGATTGGCGGCCAGAGCCGCTTCAAGTACGATCATTTCTTCAATTCGCGCTGGAAAACAATAATCCGATGAAAGCTTTGCCGCATCAGCCCAGCGCGATGCAGCCTCAGAGTGATTGCCTAGCTTCTCGGCGCAATAGCCGAGTAGGTAAAGAATCATTGGGTACGGTTGCTGCCCGGATTTGCTCACATAGGTAAGAAGCAAATCCTGGGCGTCAGACCACAAGCCCGCGGCTGCATAATCGAAGGCAAGATCGAGATTGAGTTCGCTATCAACCCTTTTCCCGCTGGGCGTCGGTTGAGCGTCTCTCTGGTCTGCCCCTCCACCGGAAAGCAGCGCCAGTTCGTGTCTGGACCAGTCGTCGAGCGGGTCCAGGCCGTTCGTTTCTGCTGCCAGCACAGCTGCTTCGGAGATTTTGCCGAGTCGGCGCAATATGGCTGTCCGGAGATTATCCGCCTTCAGGTTATCGACATTGCTTCGCAGGGATTGACTGAGATATTCGAGAGCACGCTCGAATTCCAATCGCCGGCATTCTATTTCCGCGAGGTGGTAGTTAGCCGCCGATTGCCAGGAGTAGTTCCAAGTCGCCTTGTAGTATGCGGCATAGGCTTCCTCGAATCGCTCCTGATACTGCAGCGTCAGGCCGAGATAGTAGTATGCGTCGCCTTCCGCAGGATTGGGGTTTCTCCGTGTCTGCCCTTGAATCGCATGCCGAAAGTTGGTTTCAGCTTCCGTGAATTGGCCGCGTTTCAATTTCAATAGTCCCAAAGCCGTGTTGCTCCGACTATCCAGCGGATCGCGCTTCAGCGCCTCTTCCCAGTAAGGCTCTGGATAGCGTGTGGCATGTCGGTATTGCTCCAGATGCAGACCAGTGATGTACAGCTCGTCACTGGAAGCAATGTCTTTCGGTGCCGGGGGCTCTGTAGCCGGCTCAGGAATACTGGTTGCGCTCCGAATTTCTGGCGGAGCGTAGTGGATGATCTCTCGGCCGGTACTGGCAAGCAACTGGACCGCAGCATCAGCCTCGGCATTCACTTCGCGAAGATACGGCTGACCGGGCAACAAGTTGCAGACTTCTTGGAAATGGACCTTCCCACCCGCGGTAACCAGCAGTTTCGCGTTTTCGAATTTCTCGGTGACGCAAATACCAAACTTCAGCTTTCCAGCAATCCGTTCTACATTAATTGCGGCCAATCGGTTCGCGTTCTTGGCCGGCCCGATCTGCTGGATCGGGTACCAGAACTGGCTCCAGCTACGGGTTTCGTACGGGTAAAGCCAGGAGAAGTCGGGCTGATTGTCGGTAAACACTCCCGCCATAAGCTCGATGTAAGGCCCGTCAGAGTCCGTGAGGTTTCGATCCCACCCATATCCGAATTCCGCATTTCCCCAGGTCCAGAGCTTTTTTCCAGGTGCAATATGACGATTTGCGAAGTGAACCACGCCTGCTTTTTCTCGATGGTCGTATCCACCGAAGAAATCATATTGCGATTCAGTCACCATGTAGGACGTGGGCACTGGAATGTTTTTGTACCAGGAAAGGTCCACTCCTTTTCGATAATCGACGCCATAGTAGAAATTTCGGGCAATTGGAAACGAAGAGATCGCTCGTTTGGCGTGGTCCGCCACGTAGGTGACGTCGGGGGGGAAGAATGCCTGGTAATGTTCGTGCACGCGAATACCGACATTGGCCCACCAAAGAAAGGTCTGCACGAAGGGCGTCCGGTTGTACACCCGGACCTTCGCTTCGATCGAGGATTTACCCGGGTGCAGGCAGATCCCCACCATGCCTTTCATGCGCTGCATGGGTTCATGCTCGCTCAACCAGATCGTGGCGCTTCCGTCGGCGCCGTGCTCGATGGTGTATTGCAGGGGCATGTAGGTGGAGGGGCGATGGTGCTGCGGCCAATTGAACTCGACGCCGCCGGAAATCCAGGGGCCAAGTAGTCCGACCAGCGCCGGCTTGATCACGTTCTGGCGGTAAAAAAAGTCATAGCCATTTGTCTTGTCTTGACCGACGTGAATACGCCCCCCGATTTCGGGAAGAATCATCAAATGCACATACTCGTTTTCGAGAAAGACTGCCTGGTAGGTCCGCTCCGATATTTCATTGGAAACGCGATCGGTGATTGGGTTTGGATAAACCTTGCCGCTGCTGCCCTGGTAGACCCGCTTCTCAAAAAACATGGGATTCTTATCGGGCAGTTGCTCCGGATAGGTGGGGATAATGATGGGCTCTTCCCAAGCTCTTACCCTCGTGGTGTCCGATTTCGTCACTCTACCCTCTCCTGAGAAAAAGTCTCTTAAGGCATCCAAACGCTGGTGACGGCCGAAAAGCCGGTTGGCCGTACTGCATCAAACTCCACCCGCGTCGCTCCCTTTTCTTTGAATTGAAGTGGAACGGATACTAGTTGGCCCGGCGTCAGGACCGGGAGTGAAGCCTGGCGACACTCGAGGGGAGTATTCGCGAATCCATACAGAATTCCGCGAAGTTTGTATCCGGTGAGCTTGTATGCCGGAATGGAATCGCGGGTTCGTAGCGTAACCGTGAACGAGCTTGGGTTGCCGCTGCAGTTGAGCGATTCGATGGGACTCGATTCGTCGCGCAGCATTGAGTAAGACGGCTTGTGCTCTCCGAGCAGGTCCACGACCCCGTGGATGCGCTGCTTCATCACTCCCGCGCCCTTATCACCGATGTGGGTTCGATAGTCGTTGTAGCAGAAGAAGATCAGACCAGCTACATACTTGGCCTCGCGGCAAACACCCGTGTGATCGCGCAGAATCTGGATGCGGCGGTTGTCGCCTTCAGGCCTGTCCGCTGTGCAGGCGCAATAGCCATACTCGGAGATCACAATAGGCTTATCGGGAAAGGCTTGATGAATTTCTTCCAGGTTTCGGCGCAAGTCATCGGGCGCGCCGGCATACCAACTCTCGTAATATTCGTTCCACTCAATGAAGTCCATCAGCTTTGATACGTCGTTCTCGGGATGGCGCTGCAGCGAGTTGGACGCATAGGAGCGCAATCTCCGGGGATCAAGTCGCTTGGCTTCTTCGCACATCCGCTGGGCAAATTTGTAGGCGGGCGGATTCTGGCCATTGATCTCATTGCATAGGCCCCAGGAGAAAATGCAGGGATGATTTCGGTCGCGAGCAATCATTTCCCGCAACTGCTCGAGTCCGTTCTGCATGATTTCCGGATCAGGTTCGCCCTTCATGTCCTGGAATGTGTCGGGCCCCCAAGTCGGTACCTCGGTTTGAATGAAGATGCCATGCCGGTCACAGTAGTCCAGCACGCGCTTGTCCTGTGGCCAGTGAACGCGGGTAAAGACGCAGTTCAGGTTCTTCAGATCATCGTGGTCATGGTCGATCCACGAAGTCAGTTCTGCCATCCCATAGTTCGGACTGCTTCCGGCCATGCGCTCCACACCCATAAGCCGCACGCGCTCGCCATTCAACCAGAACGAGCCCTCTTTCACTTCGATACTTCGAATTCCGAATGTAGTCGTGAACTGATGCGAGATCTCTGTGCCCTGGAGAACCACTGAGAGCGAATACAAGTTGGGAGCATCGAAGTGCCATAGCTGCGGATTGGCAATGTGGAAAGCGGGCAAGGGACGGGTGATGGATTGGCCGGATGCAATGCTGACGCTGGCTGCGTTGCTCGCTTGCAGGGCGGGTAAGCCGGTATTTTCGTCAATGGCCTGAACCGCCAGTTCGCCTTTGAATTCTTGCCCTGTGGTGTTTCGGATGGCAACGGAAATAGCAAGACTGGCGGCTCCATTTCCAAGATCAGGAACAGCATCCACATCCACTCGCTCGATGTAGATGCTCGGAGTGATCAGCAGACTCACCGGCCGGTAAATGCCGCCATCGTGCGTCCAATCGCTGGAGTGGCCGCGCGGCAGCATCCTCGAATCAAAATCCGAGTTCACCATCACGACCAGCAGGTTATCGGGGCCAGGATGGAGAAAACGAGTTATGTCAAGATCAAACGCTGTGTATCCCTTGCGCAGGTGCTTGCCGGCTTCACTTCCATTTACCCAAACTGAAGCTGAGTGAAAAACCGCCTCGAATTCGATTCTGACGTTCCGCTCGCTCCACTCCTGCGAAACCTCAAACGCGCGGCTGTACCAGGCCGTCCCAAAGTACTCCGCCCACTCCTGGGCGATTTGCCAGGTGTGGGGAACCGTTACTGTCTCCCAGTCATCTGAAGTCTGGACCGGCTTATACCACGCGTTGGTCTCGCCAACCTTGTCCGGGTCGATGCGGAACTGCCACCGGCCATTCAACCCGACGCGCTCGGTTTGTGACTTGCCCGCAAAAGAAGTTGCCCTGCTCCCGGCATGGATCCGCGGCGAGGAGAGCGAACTACCCAAAGCTACCGATGCTGCCTTCAGGAAAGTGCGACGCGTAGCCACTGATAATGGGCCTTCGTGTACGTTAACGTAGCACAAAGGTTAGCCCTGCTGGCCATTTTCTGTCAAACGAAAAATGACGGTTTTGTCAGCGAAAAATGACGGTTTCAGCCGCTCTCAAAGTCGATTTTGGCCGGCAGCAGAGCGTAGGTCAGGAAACGCGGGGGTGACCGTTTCCTTGAGAGGAGACGGCTATGCGATCCAGAAACAACTCGAGATTCGATCGCATGACAATATGGGGGTTCAATTGAATGCGACGTGGCGGGCAGCGTCCTTCCACCAGGAAGTGATGCAGTGCCTCGAAAGCCATTCGGCCCTGCGCCTCCGGGCGCTGATAAATGGTCGCCAACACCCTGCCTGATTTGAGAAATGGTACGAGCTGGGGAAATAAATCGGTTGTCACCAGGGCAATACGACGTTCGGGGTCAAGCTCCTCAAGCGCCCGGATGACAGTAATCGAGTTTGCAGTGCTCACATAGATCGCTTTGAGCGAATGATCGCGAGCCAGAAGCTTTCGCGTTTGACTATAGGCCGCGCTTTCATCGTCGTGCGTCTCAATCACGTTGGAAATGGTAAGGGGGCCGTCGAGGGAACTGAGGTTGTGTTTAAATCCGCGCACTTTCTCAGAATGATCAACGGTCGACAGGTCGCCCGTCAAAACGCCGACGGTGCCGGACTCGCGCACGATCAGATGTAAGAGTTCCGCCACCACAGCCCCGCTGACGAAAGAGTCTGTGGAAACTGCCGTCAGGCATTCTGTCCCAGGTGCATCCGTGCCCACGCATACCACGGGAATTCGTTTCTGCGCGGCCCGGCGGATCCAAACCTTCAAGCGCGCGGGATGACCCGGAGCAATAATGAGTCCCTTACTGCCGTCCTCCAGAGCTTCGCGAAACAACTCCTCGTCGCCTTGGCCTAATACGGGGTGGGTGCGAAATTGCAATTCGACACCTGCCTGAAAAGGGCTGGCGGCATCACGAATACCGGCGCGAACAGCGTCAAAGAAGGGTCCAATCTTGGCGGGGAGGTTGACTGATACGCGAACCTGGCGTGGCGCTTTCAAATAACGAGCGGCCAGATTCGGCTTGTAGCCGAGCGTCTTAGCCATCTTCAGCACACGTTCGTTTGTGATTGGGTTTATGCCGCCCCGGGAATGGATAGCTCGATCCACGGTACCAATCGAAATTCCCAGTGCCTTGGCGATGTCCTTAATACCGACGGGCCTGCCCTCCCGTGAGGTTGGCATCGGTGGGGGAGGGTCGTCATTCCCCAGCGACTGCAGTTCAGGATCGTTTTTGGCTTTTTTCGGCATAAACCCCGTCCCGGGGCTATTTTACGGGTACGTTTACGGTGCTCAGTATACCCGCATTCGATTCAGCGCAAAACCCCTTGCACGACAAATGTGTAGACCGATTTCGGGTACAAATGCGTTTCAATCAACGTTTGTTCGGAGCGTTTGGTGAGCTTCAACACCTGACTGTGCTGTTTCCAGTCGGGGATGCTGCCGCCCGGAGTTGTGGTGGTCGCGATCACCTGGATTGTATCCGCGAGCGAAGATAAGTTCGACAGATCGAAGTGGATTGACTCCGAGGCAGCGCCGGTGACCTTAATAACCACGAGCCGGTGCGAACTGAGGTCGTACGCGGCAATCGAGTTTGGATCGGCGACCTCGAAAAGGTGATATCCCGGGCGGATGTAGCGGGTGAATTGTCCGATCACGAAGAACTTGCGATTCACTCGGACCAAAGCGGTCTTTTGCGTACTCGGCTGATCATGCGTATCGACGTAGTCTGCATTAATCAACCCCCAACCGAAGGCAGCGACGTCTGGTTCCACCGGCTGCCAGTAAATCCATGCGCTCGGTTGCAACTCTTTCACATCGCGCATGATTGAATCCGCCATGGTATAGCCGGATGCATCCCCGTCGCCGTATTCCGAGAGCCACATCTGATTGACGGCTACGGCGCGGCGCAGTTCAATCCGGTTGGGGCCGTGATAGGGCTTGGTTCCGTCCCCATAGCCATGGACGTTGACCCGGCCGACCTGGGCACGTGTCGCTGCACTGTAAGCATTCCATGTGTTCAGGCCCGCGTCGATATTGTTCTCATCGGCTGCCGCGACGGCGACATCTTTGAGGCCTGCTTGGTTGAGCGCTCGCCGCAGGCGCTGCACCACGATTTGCTGCGTTGCCAGATCAAAATGACAGCCTTCTTGACGCCCCGGATATTTCCACCAGTTGGCCGAGGGTTCGTTGAATGGCTCGACGGAATCGAATCTGATGCCCCAGTGATCGGCCGCGTATCTCGCAACGGCTGCGAGATAGAAGGCAAAGCGATCGTAGTTTTCTGGACGCAGGCAGTCGCCTCCAGTGTCGCTCCCGGCAGTACTGCGATTTGCATTCATCCACCACATCGGTGCGTCAGAAAACATCTCAAACACATTCGCACCGCGATCTCGCGCCTTTTGAATCATAGCGCGCTGGTTCTGGTCCACCGACCAGTTCCAATTTTGAGGATCCCTGGTATTCGGGTCGGTCCAATATCCGTGAATATCCATCTGCCATTGCAGTTTCGGCCCCTGGTTCTCCTGGGGCTGACGGATCCCGCCGCCACCGACGTTGTAGCGAACAATATTCAGTCCGATGCCCGGTAAACCATCCGTTTCCTTGGTTGTGTAGATCAAGTCCGCGTAGTAGTCGGCATTCTGGGTAGCGCCAACGGCGCGTCCCCACCAAGCGAGCGAACTGCCCCATCCCTCCCAGGTTCCCACGTCATGGGTGGGATCCAAGGAGACATAGCCAGCGGAAGAATGCGTCTCTGGGGTGGGTTTGAAGTCCTGCGCAGAATTCGACGTCTGGATTAGCGAAACAAGCGTGATCGCAGCCAGGTACAATCGCCACATGATTCCTCTGTCCCCGCTGTTGCCTGTACCGGAGGAAACACGGACCCTACCCCGCGCATTGCGAGATGAACATGGCCTCTGGCAGGCTTCTTCGGTAACGTACACGTCCGCTCTGTCCGGGGGCAAGGCAAAAGTTTGTGACACGCTTGGCTACTCAGCAAACGCCTGAAATCCGTGCTCCTCACACGATTCGGGCTGAAACTGCCGCATGGGATTCGCGCTCCAGTCCTATGGGCTAGTTTGGGTCGGACTTCCGCATCTTGTAGACGAACTGCTGAATCTGATTCTGCTCCTTGTTGGTCGCGTCCGATTCGCTCTGACGTAGCTTCTCGAAAACGGCAAACTCTTCCTGCGCTCGGGTCTGATTTCCAAGTCGAGCTAGGGCCTGCCCCAATCGATAATGCATATTGGCGGCGTTGGGATTTATTTTGAGCGCCAGTTCATATTGTTCGGTCGCTTCTCTGTACTTGCGTTGTTCGGCGTACAACACCCCCAGTTGGAAGTAACCGTCGGCATAGCTGGGGTCGAGGGTTACGGCGTGCTTCAATAGAGACTCAACTTGGCTGTCCAGGTCGGCCTTTGATTGGGTTTGATTCCGTTTCCACAAACACAGGGCGAGGTAGTAGCTGAGATCGGCGCTTTGCGCGTCGCGGCCGAGGAAATTCTGAAGACGCGAGCCGATCTGATCCGCCAAGGACGGTGAGGCCGCATCACAAGCTTTACCGAGAAACGTCAGGGGCAAAGGGTCGGAAGGAGTCAGATCGGACGCCCGGAAAAAAGTGCGAACGGCGTCGTCCGTCTGTCCCGCGCCGTAAAATGCGATCCCGAGCCCATTGTGCAACTGCGCCGATTCGGGAAAGCGTTGGGTGCCGGCTTTGAACACTTCGATGGCCGGAGCAAATGTCTGGTGAAGCAGCAACTCGGCACCCCAGTTGAGGATGTTCTGCTCACTAGGTTCCATGCGCGCCGCCTGCTCATACTGTGCCGCAGAAGAAAGATAGTTCCGCGACTTTTCTTCAACTTCTCCGAGAAGACTGTGCAGCTCCGCGGAATCGTTCAAGGAGATCAGGCGCTGGATCTGCTGGCGAGCCTCAACTAGCTTGCCTAGCTCGTCGAAAGCCAGAGCCAGATCGTAACCGTTATTGTAGGCTGCAGAATTGGCGTCCTGAGCGTGTTCGAGGAAAGCAATGGCGCTGGCAATCTTACCGGTTTGGATATAAAACTCACCTAAATTGTGATTTGCGTCGTAGTCGTGAGGTTTCAGCTCGACGACCCTCTTGAACTGAATCTCAGCCTCGTCCATTCGATGGAGCGCAAGAAGGTTCGTGGCCAGCGCGGTCCGTGCTTCGGTAAGATGGGGATTCAGGCGAACGGCTTTGGCCAGAAAGCGATTCGCCTGTGCTTGCTCGCCCTGGGCGACGTAAACCAGTCCCAACAGTTCGTTGATTTCAAAACTCCCGGGGGCCTTTTGCACCAACGCCTGAAGCTGTTTCTGAGCAGCGACGTATTGTTGCGCTTTGTACGCTCGCAAGGCGGAGAGAAATCGCGGATCCGATCCGCTCTCTATTCGCTGGCCATCTGATTTCTGGGTGCCTTGCTCCGGAGTCGCCGCATACGCCTGGCGCTGGACAACCAAGAGCAAAATCAATATGCCAATCGCGGGCTTCGATCGAGCTGAGGTCAGAGATCCCCCGACTACGTCACTCACCTTCACATCCACAGAGATCGCGGATCGCCGCGATTGACCTCGATCTCCATCCACCATCGCATAGACTCATACCCGCGAAGGGCAGCACATTCGTTGCGCCGAATAGCTTCTTCCAGTGAGTCGGGTCGGCCCAAGCAAGGCTCAAGAGCAGCGGTAAAGTGTTTGGCGGCCCGGCTAGTTGGCCATCCACCTTGGCACCTCCAAATGCCTACGTACGGGACCAGCCTGGGATCGAACCGGAAAGCGATCCCTTCATCTTCTCGCGGCAGGAACATACCACAGAACCCTTGGGAAAGACGCGGCGTGAATAACTTCTCAGCCGTGCCTGCACTCGGGGAAACCATCCGATTGAGCTTGACCATTCGACCAGAACGTTCCCTGGCCTCTGGCCAGGTGCATCGGTCGCCTGGCTTCCCCAGGCGCTGCTCCGAGGACCAGCCCAGTTCGATCTCTTTCACCTCTTTCGGCAGGATAATTTCTGTTCCCGCCTCGACTCTCAGCAGGGGGTGGGCCGACCAGAGAAATTTCACACCTGATTGACTCAGGTTCGTCGCTTCGTAATCCAGTCGGACCTTGCTTTCTTGCAGCCTTACCTTTTTCTTCAGGCGAACCGGCAAGCTCCTGAGATGCGTGGTCAAACAGATTTGCTGTTCAACCACTTCAACGGCCGATGGCAAGCACCAAACATCTCCATGATCAGGCAACCGGCTGGCGACGAATGGCTCTTCCGGGTATAGGCATTCAGCAATGGTCGGTGCACACTCATCAAAGCCGCTCGTCTCGTAATCTTCAAAATAGTCACCGTAGGAACGGGTGCGGTCTGCCCGCTCCGGCTCGGGTGGCTGCAGGAGATATTCGTGGCCGCTTTCCAGCCGAATGAGCGAGGCGATCTTGCCGCCCAGCTCCGGCACGATCGTCAAGCGAAGCACAGCATTATCAACCACGAGCGCATCCAGCGAGCCTTGTAGCGTCGGGCGAATCGAATACCCACTCACATTCATTCCGAATCGTTCTGCTCCACAGCCGTTCACCGCACGCGATCGACTTTTATGGCTGTGGCGTCATAATCGCCTCGCAATCGAAGTTGGATTCCGTGATGCATGAGGTAAGCGCCACTCAGTTTTTGTGTTGGCTCTTGCAGCTTGTCATTCATTGGGGTCACGGAATAGATCGCATCCTCCGCCAGGCCTTCCAAATGCAGAAGCGGCATATTTCGGCCAAATTGCTGCGAATGCAAGAATGCGAAGACTACAGTTTGCTGGTTATCTTGCGAAATGTACTGCATGGAGCTGAAATCCGATACCATTGGGGAACTAAGCCGATAAAGCTTTCCATCCTGCACGGTTGCCCGAACCTGCTTGTACAAGGAGATCATCTTACTCGCAACCGCAACCTCATCATCTGTCCACTTATTCAAGTTACCGCCGATGCCGAGTGAGCCAGTCATCGCGACCAGAAACCGGAACGCAAGCGGCGTTACCCGTCCGTTGATGCCGTTCGGCACATCAGTCACCCAGGCGATCATCACATGGGGAGCGTACGCCTCCGTGAAACCGTGCTGGATGGTCAGACGATCCAGAGCGTCGGTGTTGTCGGAAGGCCAGACCTGATCGACTCGGTGCAGCATTCCCATGTCCACGCGAGCTCCGCCGCCGGAACATCCCTCAATTTCTAACCGAGGATGTTTGCTTCGTAGTCGGTCGATAATCTCGTACAGGTTCTGAACGTAGCGCACCCAGATCTTCTTCTGATCGGCGAGCGGCGCCTCGGGCCAGCCCGGCTCAGACCAATTCCGGTTGTAGTCCCACTTGAGGAGTGCAATGTCATTGTCGGTGACAAGCCGGTCCAACCAGTTGAAGACGTACTCCTTGACATCATCGCGTGCGAGATTGAGGACAAGTTGGTTGCGGCCTTCGATGCGCGGCCGCCCGGGGAAGTTCATCACCCAATCCGGATGCTTCCGGTAGAGGTCGCTGTCCGGATTGACCATTTCCGGTTCCACCCACAACCCGAAGTCCATGCCGAGGCTGTGCACGCGATCAATGAGCGGCTTGAGTCCGTGGGGAAACTTTTGCGGATTGACGTACCAATCACCAAGCCCAGCGTGATCATTGTTGCGTTGCCCAAACCAGCCATCATCAACCACGAACCGTTCTACCCCAAGCCGCGAAGCTTTCTCTGCAAGCGCCATTTGCCTGGTTTCATTCACGTTGAACTCGGTGGCTTCCCATGAGTTGTAGAGAACTGGGCGAAGTCGCGAATGCGGGCTTCCCGGCAATACGTGCTCCAATTGAAAGCGGTGCAACATTCGTGAAGCCTCGCCAAGGCCGGCGTCGGTGAAACCGGCAAAGAATGGCGGCGTTTCGAGAGACTCCCCAGGGGCGAGTCGATAATTAAAGTCAAAAGGATTAAATCCGCCCACGACTCGGCACTGATCGGAAGAAGTACGCTCGATTGTGAAACGCCAACTGCCGCTCCAGCCGAGTTCGCCGAACCACACTGGCCCATGACTCTCATCGGTCTCGCCGATGCGATCAATTGCAAACCAGGGATTTGCTTCAACTCCTGTGCTGCCACGACGGCTCTCAATTATGCGCTTGCCAATCTGCAATTTTTCGCTCTGGAGCTGCCATTCTCCTGCCCATCGACCCGTGAGATAGTGCAACCGGTAATCCCTGTCCGGCGGGAGCGTCCACGCTGCCGATTGCACGCTCTCGAGTGTCACTGCGTCTGAGGTGTGGTTTTCAATGCGAGCTGAGCGCTCGATGATGCCGCTGTCTGCGTAGACCCGATAATGCAGGTGCACCAAAAGCGGCGATACCTCATCTTTTAATGTGATCTCGAGGTTGTCATTCTTGAGTTGCTGGTCAACATAGTGCAGCACCACCTCGCGATTTCCATTCGCAAAAGTGGCTTTTAGCGCTGGCTCCGCGTAGATCCCTGCTCCCCACCCGGCGTACTCCTGTGGTGTGGTTGCAGTGCTCAGGTCAAAGGACGCCCATTCGGGCAACGAGTGTGGGCTGTCAAAATCCTGCGCACCCATCCGCTTTCCCCAGTACAGATGTTGCAATTCGCCACGTTCATTCACACCAAGAGCGTAGGTTGCTTCGCCACCCTGTAACATCCACACCTTTTTCTTCTCGACAAAAATGATCGGATCAGATGCTCGAGCGAGATTGACCAGGAGGAAGAGGACAATGATCGGGGTGAGCAACAGTACAAGAACGGCACGCAAGCGGAGTTCTCTAAACACGGATCGGGGAAACGATTCGATGTCGTTCGCGTACGTCATCGCAACAGACTAAACCTGATGTTACCGTCCCCATCATGCCTCGATCATGCACTAAGTGCAAGGGGAAGCAGTTGCTCGTATTTACACGACGAAGGCAACTCGTGCAAAACCACGGACTGGAAGTCGCACTCGTTGCAGTCCTCAGGAGACAAACTGATGCGCGAGGAGGACAAGTCTCCCCGCGCAGTCGGTTGTTTACCAATAAAACTTCAGCGCAAACTCAGTTTCACGTCCGTTGCCGATGGTGTTGTTTATGGCTCCAAAAGGGTTGCTCGCGGTATTGTTCAAGAAATTCGAGTTACCAATGCCTGTCCCAAAGTTGGGGTGATTCAGTAAGTTGAAGAACTCGGCCCTGAATTCGAGATTGGTATTTTCCGACGTTCGGAATTTCTTGAAGATCGAGAAATCAAGGTCGGTGAAAGCGGGCCCGTGGACTTGATTCCAGGAAGTTCCGAGGGGGCTGAAATCGGTTTGATCAATGGTTGTCACGGCCGGAGGCTGAACGAAGGATGAGGCATTTAGGAACGGCGCAATGCCATGCGGTCCCTTGCCAGCGTAGGGGTTCGTTCCCTTCGCGATTGGAGCATTGCATTGGAAATCTCCGCTCGTTGTGCCGGTAGGGCAAGTGATTGTAAACGGGAACCCATCCTGCGAGGTGACAATCCATTGCGTGCTCCATCCGCCAACGAATGCGTCCGCCACGCCTGACATGTTCTTGCCCAAGAGCCTCCCCTTGCCGAACGGCAATTGCCAAATGCCGCTGGCATGAAAAATGTTGGGGACATCGTTACCACAGAAAGTGTAGTCCCTGAGATCACTAAAGCCTGGAAGCGTCGGTGCACGATTGAACGAGCTCTCAGAGAGACCGAGAATGTTTTTGTAATCATCCTTGCACACCGATCGGGTGTAATCAGCCAGCACATTCAGGCCTTGTTTGAATCGGCGCTCAAAAGTGATCTGCAGAGCGTTGTAATAAGCTGCTCCGTTCGGGTTCAGGTAGTCACTGTTCTCTTGGAAGTCGGGAAAGGGCAGGTAAGGCGTCTTGGTGGTCCCGGGCGGAAGAAGCAGGTTTGGAATGTTTCGCTTCTCTCCGTTGAGCAAGTGGTGAGTGTTGTTCCCGATGTAAGCGACAGTAACCGTCTGAGCATCGGACAACTGATACTGTACCGAGCCATTCCACTCTTGCGTATAGGCCGTCTTCCAGGGGCGTCGGAATCCAATGAGTCCCAGACCGTTGGGACTGAAGTTCGGGCTTGTTGGATCGGGACTCGCTGCAGTGAGCCCGTTTTCGAGCGTCGCCTGTTGTCCGTTGGGATAAAGCAGCGGAAGAATGTTGCCATTCGTCGGGGAGAAAGAAAGGTTCACCGTGAAGGGGTAGTCGTAGCCGGGATCTGGCGCTCCGCCGAGGTTCTCGAATCCGCCATAGAACATTCCGTACCCGCCACGAGCGACCAGCTTGGATGTGAGCTGAAACGCCAATCCAATTCTGGGAGCAAAATTTGTCAGTGGCGTGGTGAAAATACTTGACCCACTGAGGTACTTCAATCCAATCCCATCCTTTGCCAACAGAGGCGCGAACGCCGGTGATATTGGAGCGCTCTTCTGTTGCGACAAGATTGCATACTGAGCACCGGCGCCATTCGGATTAGGCATCAAAAGACCGGCTTGCTTGCCGCTGCTCTCACCCACACCGCCGAAGACCTCCCAACGCAGGCCCATATTTAGGGTTAGCCTGGAGGTCGCCTTCCAGTCATCCTGGAAGTAGGTGCCATAGTAATGACGCAAATCGTCAGGTTGAGTGATGTTGGAAGCGGCCACAAAACTCGCTCCGCCGACGTTGTTGACTCCGTTTGGAACTGTCGCTGCAATCGGAGTTAGCAGGATATCAGCCGGGCCCACGCCCCCGGTAGTGGCACCACCAACGCCCGGAGCCATCCCCGTATAGCCTCCAAAATTGAACTGGCCACGGGACCAAGCTGGGTCAACCCACGGGAAGTGCAATCGCTGATATTCGAAGCCACCCTTGAAACTGTGGCCACCATGGACCTTGGTCAAATTCTCCGTGAATTGAATGGTATCGCTACTACGCCGGTTAGGGCTGGCAAACGCGCCTGCGCCGAGGTTCGTCAACCCGCTGATAGCAATTGTCGGCAGCCCACCGTTTTCGGCGGTTTGCGGAATTCCTTGAATACCAAATTGCGCCGGGACTCCGCTGACGAGTGCGCTGGCTGGCTGAGAGGAAGTGCGGAGGCGGCTGTAACCAAAACGCGCTTCATTGATCAGGGTCGCCGAGAACGCGTGGGTTTCGCTGACAGCCAAGTTAGTCGAGCGATCCGTGAAATCCCCCCCGCCAAATCCGGTGTCGTCGCCAAGACCCGTGAAATCGCCCGGAAAATTCGCATGTCTGCGGCTGTAGCTCACGCGCCCAAATAGCTGATCGCGCTGGCTGAAGTTTGCATCCGCCCGAACGTCGAAGTGATTGTTGTTATCAGGCTGGCTGCGGTTCGCGAAATAGTTGTTCGTGAAACCCGGACCATTTGGTGCGGGATAAAGCTGCAGCAACTTCAGTGCGTTGGCGTCAATGCGTCCGGAGGGCAATTGATTCATCAGATTCATCTGGGCGGCAGTGGTGAAATTGGTCATTCCGGCAATGCTTCCGCCCGTGTAGAAAGGATCGCGCACAAAACCCGAACTGGTGGCAACCAGGCCAGTCGCCGGATCGGCCGAACCGGCGGTAACCGAGCGAGTGGTTGCAGGATCGAAAACCGTGGCACCATTAAATGACCTGCCCAGCAAATCCGTGTAGTTTGTCGTCGTGGAGGCAAATCGGTCCCGGTAATCCAAGAATCCACTCGCCACCTCTACACTGGTGGGGACAGTAGGATTCCGTTCTACGCTTTGGCGAATGCGCGTGCCCTCATAGTCACCGAAGACGAACAATTTGTTCTTGATAATTGGCCCGCCGGCCGCTGCGCCGAATTGATTCCGGCGGAGTTCTCCCTTTTTCTTTAGGCTTGCAGGTGTAACAAACCACTGATCCAAGGAAGTCGCATCGAACAAGTCGTTGCGCAAAAACTCCCACGCGGTGCCGTGGAATTGATTCGTGCCTGATTTCACCGCCGCGTTGACCACAGCCCCGCCCGCTCGTCCAAACTCAGCGCTGAAATTGCTGGTTTGTACCTTGAACTCCTGGATCGCATCCGGCGGAGGCAGATTGGCATAGGCTGCGCCGTTGAGAAAATCGACGGTGTCGTTGTTATTGTCGACGCCATCGAGCAGGTAGTTGTTGTGCACCGTAGTCAGGCCGTTCGCAACGAAACTACCTGTTGCATCCAATCCGCGGGTAGGGTTCAACTTGGTCACTCCTGCGCCAAGCTGCGCCAGGAATGTGTAGTTGCGGCCGTTTAACGGTAGATCATTGACTTGCTGACTCGTTGCAACCGTGCCAACAGATGCATCTTGCGTCTGAAGCTGCGGGGCGGCTCCGGTTACTTCGACTGTCTCAGTGATCGCACCCGCAACCAAGCGAAAGTCAGCGCGAGCCTGTTCCTGGACGTTGACGGTAACGTGAGTTGTCTCTTTGCGAAATCCAGCTGCCTCGACGTCGATCGTGTAGGGCCCGATCTTGACTGGGCCAAATGTGTAGTCTCCGTCCGCCGAGGTGACCGCGGCCGTGCTGAGACCGGTAGCATCGTTGGTCAAAGTAACTTTGGCCTTTGCAACGATCGCTCCCGTGGAATCGGTCACGGTGCCTCTGACTGCTCCGGCGTCGACCTGTGCGATAGCGGAGACGGAAAACAGACATGTCGCTAACAGGGCGACAAGAACAGCACTTCCTGGTGTGAACAGAGCGTTTCGTGACATTGCCCCCCCTGCATTGTGCAGTGTGTACGTACACGGCAACGTGCACGTACACGATTAGTACCTTCAGGCTATCCTTGTCAAGCAAAAAATGCGGAAAACCTCAGAAAAACTTTTCGGAAATTTGAGAATCTGCAGGCGTCTGCCACTCCGTGCTTAGGAGTTGCAGAGCAGCCCAGTAATCACTTGGGGGGTTCGTCGACACGCAGAAGTTGATCGCTTTTTACATCGTGAAGGATCTGCCTGATTCCGCTTGGCCAGCGGATGTTTATCTCCTTCACAATGGGCTGAACGCCGAGTCCGAAATGCACTCTCTTGTCCCCCGAAGAGAGATAGCTTCCGCATGTGGTGACGGTTGCCTGTTGTTGGCCTTGCGGGGTGATGATCTTCACCTCTGCTCCGATCGCGTCGCGGTTGCTTTTGTGGCCAACCAGATTCAGAGTGAGCCAGCGGTTTTGGGTATTCGTTTCGTTATGCAGAATGTGGGCAGGGCCTCCATTTTCGGTAACGACAGCATCGAGGCGCCCGTCATTATCGATGTCACCGATCGCCATTCCCCGGCTTGCCCAGGGTTCGAGAAAGGCGGAGCCCGACTGGGCTGATATATCAATGAAACCGTGCCCGGTATTGCGCGCCATCAGCATCGGCTCACGATAATGCAGTGTCGGATAGGTCAACTCAATCGTGTCCATCACGTGCGCTTGCCCAATCAGCAAATCTTTCCAGCCGTCGTTGTCGTAGTCGAGCCACCGCATTCCCCAGCCGGAATGGAGGAAGGTCATCGTTCCCAAGCCTGCCGTGTCGGTCACATAGGAGAACGTCCCGTCGCCATTATTCCGATACAAAGCATACTTCTGATAGGCAAGATCACTGACTGCAATGTCCGGCAATCCGTCGTTGTCGTAATCTGCGAAATCTACGCCCATGCCGGCGTATGCATGTCCGTCGCCGTCAACCCCGACGCCAGCAAACAGCCCGACCTCTTCGAATGTTCCATCCCCTTTGTTCTGGTAAAGGAACTCGGGAACGGAATCATTCGCAATGAATAGGTCGATGTGACCATCGCCATTAAAGTCTGAGATTGCGATTCCGAGTGCGTTTCCAGGTTTCGCCAACCCCGCCGGTTTCCCGATTTCGGAGAAATGCCCATTGCCGTCGTTGTGATAAACGAGAGGAGCAATCGAGCGAAACTCGTCAGGATGACAGAAGGAACGGTAGCCCGGCTTGCGTTCGCCGCACCAAATATCCGTAAAGTCCCACTGCAGGTACCGCAATACGACCAGATCCAGAAGTCCGTCGGCATCTAAATCGACCCAGGCGGCGCTGGTGGACCAGCCGTTTCCGGCTACTCCGGCCTTCTCCGTCACATCCGTGAATGTGCCATTGCCGCTATTGTGGTAAAGATGATTGCCGCCATATCCGGTGACGAACAGGTCTTCGAAGCCATCGTTGTCATAGTCGCCAACGGCTACGCCCATTCCGTAGCCTGCGCCTTGTAAACCAGCCCTTTCGGTCACCTCCTCGAACGTTCCATCAGACTTTTGGTGGTAGAGCCGATTCCAGTACTTTGGGCCTGTCTTTGCGGGAATCGCGCCGGGAGGGGTGGGATCGTTGATTTCAGCGCCGTTCACGAGAAACAGATCGAGCCGGCCATCATTGTCGTAATCAAAAAGCGCCACACCAGAACCCATCGTCTCAAGCAGATATTTCTTTGAGGTATGCGGTGCGGCGTGCTGGAATCGCACTCCGAGGCTGGCGGTCACGTCTACAAATTTCGCAGGCGGTGACGCTGCGGTTGGCCGGGAATCATCCATCTGTGCGACGCTGACGAAGGCCATCAACATCGCCAGTGCGACGGCGAATGAGAAACGACAGCTCATGCTCGTTGAAGAACTGTAGCAGATTCAAGTGGGAGGCCGGAATCAAGAGTCGGACGCTGCTATTGTTCCTGATCCTGGAGGGCCAGCGCTAATTCGTAAAACTCCCTACGCGACTCGGGAAGCAGGTCTTCAGATTTTTTCACTCCCGAAGTCGACGCAGCGTCCAGCACAGCATTGATCTTCTGGAAATCCAGAGCACTCTGAGGGAACATCTCCATGCAGCGCTTCAGCACCTCGCGAGCATCGGAAAATCGCCCTTGCTCGTAGTAGAAGATTCCCAGCGTAGCGGCAACCGCTTCACGGGAAGGACTCAGTTGGGAGGCTTTCTTCAACAAAGGTTCGGCGTCGCGCTGGTGTCCCTGAACCACCGCGACAACTCCGGCGGTCCAATACAACAGGCCAGAATCAGGAATATGTGCAAGGCCGCTTCGTGCGGTGCGGTCTGCATCGTGAGCTTCACCGGCACGCAACTGGACTGCAGCCAGTGATGCATAGTACAGATCGTCGTCGGGCGCGGCAGCCGTCGCTTGCTCCAGATATTTAGAGGCATCGTCGAATCGGCCCAGACGCGCATAAACGTCGCCGAGCAACCCTAAATAGGAGCTCTCCTTCTGGCCATCTGGGGAAACCTGCAGCAGTGCGCGCAGGGCATCCTCATAGCTCCCGCTCCGGAACAACGCTTCCCCCAGATTGTATTTAGCTTCATCCGACCCGGGATTGATTTTGAGGGCAGTCTGCAGATAGTGAACAGCGTCGGCGTAGAGATGGAAGCGGCCCAGCAAAACTCCGGAGTTCAACTCAGTTCGAAAATCTGCGCCACTGAGAGCATCGAGGCGTTGAAGGGCTTCGATCGCGTCGCTGGTGCGCCCCACTCTCAAAAGGGACTCCGCCAGCAAATAAAGGCTGCGCGGGCGATCCGGATGTTGCTGGACTTCTGCCTCCAACGTACGAACATCCGTTTCGTTCTGTTGTTCTACGGTGAATGTGCTCCGTCGCTCCAAATAGTCAAAGAAATGCTGCAGTGGATATGGTGCAGGTTGTGGACTCTTCGACAGAGTCGTGAACACTTTCATGTCGCGCTGCGCCGCATTCGATTGCTGCAGGTTTCTCTCGCAAAGGGCGAGCTTGTAATATCCGTCCGCAGGATTTGGACTGACTTCCACAAAATGCCGCAACCATGCAACTGCTTCGGCATACTGCTTCTGATCCATCTTTAAACTGCCCAACTCCAATAAAGCCTCTGGGTAATCCTTATCGAGGCGTACGGCTGCCTGTAGATATTGCGCGGCTTGCGTGTTGTCGCCTTCTTTTCTAGCTATGAATCCGAGGTTGAACAGAGCAGGAAGATTGTTTGGATCGGCGCTAAGGCTCTGCTTCAGGTAGCGCTTCGCCTCCTCGTATTGTCCGAGATGCCGATAGCAAAGCCCCATGAAAACGTAAGAGCGCGGCGAAGGATCAAGAGAGACCAGAGTTTTGAACTGCTCCAGCGCTTTATCCACCTTGCCGGTTGTGAAGTAGCTCTCCCCCAAGGCGGCATAAAAATCGGCGCGTCGCGGATCAATTTTCAGTCCTTGGTTGAGTACTTCAATCGCGTCGTCAAAGAACGACTGCTTCATGCTCAGCTGCGCCATCAGGAACAAAATGTCCGTATTATCCGGCGCAAGTTTTCTGGCGCGGACCAGCAACTCCAGCGCGTCCACGTCTTTCTTCATTCCGGCAGTGGTCTGCGCTAACCAGTACATTGTGTCTGCGGAGTCAGGCTGCAGGCGCAATGCCTGATGGAGAGCCTCCTGCGCTTTGGAAAGCTGTCCACTCAGGAAATAGGCTCGGCCAAGATCATGGAGGATATCGAAGTTGCCGGGTTGTAAAGCGTCCGCTTTTTCAAACTCATAAGCGGCCTGTCGGTATTTCCGGTGAGAGGCCAGCAAGACTCCCAGCGAAAAGTGAATTCTGGTGTCCTTGGAAAAATCCCGAGATAGTTTTTCGGCGGCTGCCAGGCCCGCAGGGAGCATTCCCGAATCCAGGTAAGCACGGATTACCAGCAGGCGCGTAGCCGGATCCGGTTGTACGATTCGAAGCAGATAGGGCAGCGCGTCGTTCGGCTTGCTCTGGCCGAGCAGGAGATTTCCGAGATTGTAATTGGCTGTCCGGTTGCCCGGCTGAACGCGCAACGCCTTTCTCAATGTCTGCGCAGCCAGTTCAGCATTGCTTTGATTTGCGTAACTGGTTGCCAGATTGACAAGGCTATCCACAGAGTTTGGGGCAATTGATAACGCTTGCCGGAACTGCGCAACCGCTTCGTCGTATTTGCCCTGTTCGTTGTAGATCATGCCTAGCAAATTGAGTCCTTCGACGTTGTGTGGGGACTGTGCCAGACCCTCCTTAACCAAGCTGAGCGCATCATTGACGTTTCGGGCCGCAAGCAGACGAACTGCTTTCTTGAAAGAAGCAATCGGCACGACTTGAGGAGAAGTCGTCGAAGAGGTGCTAACTTGAGGAGTCGCCGCGGAAGCTGCAATAAACAAGAAAGAGACTAGGAGAAACTGCAGCGCCATGTTACTCACTGCCCGTCGGTTCGAACGAAATCGAATGCCATTGCGAATCAAGAGAGCCTATACACGAAGCTTGCATGAGTGTTTGCAAACCCGCCGAGAACTAAGGAGGCCGCTGAGTGTGAAGCGGATGCGTTTTCCGCCGTTCGTCATTAGCGCGGGATCAGATTCCAATGCTGATTGCTGCCCCGTTGTCGTTTCCATACTGCGTCAAACGCCAGAAGTCGTTGCTGGAACCGGCGCCCGTTGTCCTGCCGCTGGTTGACTACGCTGCCGTTTCCGTGCCCCACAGCGTTGTCTTCCAGGTCCAGGCCACTGTAGACATTAACTATACGGCACGTGCCGTCACCCCCAGCGCTCAGATTCCAATGTTCATTGTTGGCTCCCGACACGTCGCGCCACTGATCTACGGTTCCACTGTCGGGAGGATGGCGCCGTCACCTCCACATCCAGATCCAAATCCAAGCCAGTATAGATGTTAACAAGTCTGTTATCTAACTCGCATAAACACTCAGGCTATTTGTCGCCCATCATCCTCGGGAACGTAAAACCCCGCAGTTCAGGGCGGGGATATAAGCGACTTGGCAGCCACGTCACAGGGGAGTCTTTTGCTGCTCAATGTAGGTTTTCAAGATGTTGATTGGGGCTCCACGACGAGAGGCAGCGAAGTAAGATGGCGACCGGAGGACGCCTTTCCATCAGCGTCTGATTAGGTCAGGCCGTTACAATCCCATCGTGAGCCGAAAGGCCAAGAGGGATCATCCCTGGCGCCAAGGCTATCAAGGTATCAGGCCCAACCATTCGCATCCCATGATAGCGCCGCTCGTTGGAATGCGCACTCCAACGATACAACAACAGCAAAAGTAGACATTTCGTACATTTCTATGACCGTTTTGACAGACGAGCAAGACGAACAAACGACGAACAACTAAATCTTGCACAGGCAATAGAGATATGCTCGTCTAGGCGAACAAAAGACGAACACGACTGTGAGTCCCCCGGATGTCCGCTTTTGGAGAGGAGGGTCCATGCTAAAAGCGTATCGCTACAAACTCCACCGGGGTATTTTCACAGTGCTATGAGACAGGCTTACGCTACCCGGTCGCTGCCGGATCCTAGTCGACGGCGGCGCTAATTTGACTGCGCTTGCAGTGTAGCGTCAATCTTGATGTGTCCGCTCGACACCGTGATTTTGCGTTCCCAAGGCTTGAATCCGGCTTTGTTTACGGAGAGCTGGTGTGGTCCTGCCACAACTCCCACCGTGGAAGGTGTGCTGCCCACGAAATTCCCATCAATCTCGATGTCGGCGCCATCGGGAGTCGAGGACACCTCCAATTCCGCCGCAGCCCCTTGGTCGAGCGATACAGGAGTGGTGTCGGTGGGCCCGGCGCTCGGAGTCGCGGCTGGTGATGAAGGGGGGACCTGTTGTGTGGTAGGGACTGGTGGTGCGGCAGGAACAAGGGGCGCGGGCTGAAACGTTGCGGGGTCCAGCTTCACGTCACCGCTGATGTACGCCGTCACCTCGGTCCCTTTGGGGATGGTGACATCCTTGCCATGCATCAGGAGAAAGACTGGGGCCGCCGGCCAGACGATCAAGCTGGCAGCAACCATGCCCCCCGCCATTATCCCGGTGTGACTGCCTCCTTGGCTCTCTTTCACAGCGCGCAGTGTTGCCTTTTCTCGGTCCACCAGTTGGACGCTGTTGATGGTTACATCGAGTTTGCCAGCACGACCCATCCGTCTTTTCTTGTGGGCCGTGATAACGGTTCCTGATGCAGGGCTGTCCTTCGGGATGACAACAATTCTGTTGACGCTTACTTCTTCGGCCACCTCGAAATCCACTCTATCGCCAGCCTGGGCGTCGGCGGAGGACAAGCTGCGGCCCAGCCGTAGTGTCACGGCAGTTCCATCCTCCAGAACGAAACCCTTTGACGGCCCGTTAGCCCGAGCGTTTGTCGGCTGACTTTGGCCGGACGGCGTAGGCGGCGAGCTCGACTGCGCTAGAGCAGTTGATAGCATGCAAAAGACGACAATAAAACTAGCAAGCGCGGCAGACATGGCATGACACTCCCAGCTATTCAGGATGAAAAGATTGCTTGCGAAGTTTCAGAGTTTTTGCATTCAAGAGAAGAGATGCCGAGCACATCACACAAGCCTGCAAATAATTATGCCGCGTTTCTAAAGCGCGAGCAGAGGATAATCAAGCGTCGTGAACGCGTTCACACTCGTTTCCTGCAGATAGACATTCTTCGGCCATCAATCGCGAGTCGATGGTTGTATTCGGCTAACTTCCGATCCTACGCGCAACGCTCGCTAGCTGAACTCCTTGTCTTGGCGGAAGCCGGCAGGCTTCCTCGGGGTGGCACGAGCCGGATGACTCGAGAGAGTCACGTCCGGATCTGTGGGTGGCTCGGGGTGAAATTCCCCGCGCCGACCCGGCGAGATCCCCGATGAGCCATGGTGGACTTAAACGGGCACGAAGCTGGCAACGGCGGACACAGCCAAAGGAAGCCTACAGCTCAGGGGGTCTCCTCTACTCGGAAACTTGTGCTAAGGCGATGTTACAACAGCTATCGGCATAGTCTCCGGTTAGCGCAGCGCGAATCTGTTGCATAATGAAGCCAACAGGAAAACGTTTTGAACGTCATTCGGCTGGATCAGCCCACTACTGCTTGATCACCGTGCCGTCGCGCTTGCGAATTTCTCCCCAACCACCGTTCAGTCCGTTCTCGCTGTGGGTGAATGGTGACTTCGCCGCGGCCTTCTCGTCGATTTCAATCCCCCACCCTGGCTTTTCACTCACCCAAAGATATCCGTCCTTCATCTCCGGGCACCCACGGAAAATTTCCTGCGTGCGTTCGTTGAATGGCGAGTACTCCTGAATGCCGAAGTTGTAGCTGACGATGTCGAGCGTTACGTTGGCCATGTGCCCCACCGGAGACACATCGCCCGGCCCATGCCAGGCCGTCCTCACGCCGAACTGCTCCGCCAGAATGGCAATCTTGCGGGCGGGCGTGAAACCTCCAGCCTGCGAGACGTGTACCCGGATGTAATCGATCAGGCGCTCGGAAATCAGCGGTTGCCATTCGTGGGGACTGTTGAAGAGTTCGCCCATTGCGATCGGAGTTGCACAGTTCTCGCGAATCTGACGGAAATAGCCGATATCTTCAGGCGAGAGCGGATCTTCCAGGAAAAACATCTTGAACCTTTCCGCATCCTTGCAAAACTGAACGGCTTGGTTCGGCAACAGCCGTTCGTGCATATCGTGGAGCAGTTCGACTTCCTCGCCTAACTCCTGCCGGCATTTTTCCAACAGCTTCAACGCCCGGCGCATGTAGTACGCGGGTTCAAACACCGGCTTGTCGTGCAGGGCCTGCACTGCTGTGCCGCTGCGCCGCGCTCCATATCCGGCCATACCCGGTACGCCGACTTGCACGCGCACGTTGCGAAAGCCTTGACTGATACATCGCTTTGCGTTGTCGACCACCTCCTCGAACTCGGCACCATCGGCGTGTGTATAGGCGTCAACCGCCTCGCGGCATTTACCTCCAGCGAGTTGATACACCGGCATACCCGCCTGTCGGCCCTTGATATCCCAGAGCGCCTGGTCGATGCCGCTCAGCGCATTATTCAGCACCGGTCCGTTTTTCCAATAGGAACTGTCATAGCACGACTGCCAGATATCTTCGATACGATCGGTCGTCTTGTTCAGCAGAAAGGGTTTTAGGTAGTGCTCGACGGCTGGTCTCACCAGGTCGGCACGTTGCGTGAAGGTGGCGCAACCGTAGCCGTAGAGACCATCTTGGTCGGTGGTGACCTTCACCACCGTAAGCCGCACGCCCGCAGGCTGGCATTCGATGACGCTGATGTCCTTGATGCGTGGGGCCGGCATGGCGCGGCCGACGCTTGTCAGTTGCTCCTGCGATCTGACCAAAGGGGTCGCCGCTGCAAATAATCCAGCGCTCGCGACGGATTTCAACAAATCACGACGTTGCATAGACATAGCCAATCCTCATACGCCTTCGACCGCACCCATAGGACGCGGGAGCGCGGCGCGCAGAAGTTCGTCGCTTGCGACCCATGGCAACTGAGTGCATCACCGCAGCATGCAGGCGGGACTTGTCCCGAGTGTCGAGCCTATAGATTTCTTCCATGCTGATTGCTTACCGATTGAACCTGAACATTTTACGCGACGACCAGAAGGTCAGTTGGCGAAAACAGGCGCGGGTGTTGAAAAGTCCTCAAAATAGCCGAAATTTGGGAGGTAGAAAGTGTCTAGGAAAACCTCGAACGCTGAGATGAATCGCTCCAATTCACGTGCGTGTGAGATGTCGCTTTTTCGTTCTGCTTCGATTTGCCGAACGAGCAGAAAAATGGTCGAACATATTGACACACCTCATTTGCTCGCTGGCGATACAAGAAACGAGGCCGACACTTCGGTCGCAGGAGACGTTCAGTGATCCCAAACGAGCACGCAATCCGAACCCGACATCCGTGGATCAGACCTTCAACCTGTTTGGAGTTCTGATAAATTCCTTGGTCACACCTAGTCAGACCCGGACATGAGGTCAGCCTCTTCAAAGGCACACTGCCTCTCGGAGTCGTGATCCCTCTTCACAGCCACGCTGAGCCCGAGGTCTTTCTACGGACTTGAGGGATCGCTGGAGGTCTATCGGGAGAGCGGCCAGTCACAAGGATTGTCCGCTACTCAACCAGGTGGCGTGCGCGCGATTCCCGGCAAAGTGAAGCACGCGTTACGGAATGCCTCTTCGACACCGACAACTGTAATTCTTGTGACGCAACACGAACTCTACAACTTCTTCCGCTCGGTAGCGAAGCCCTTCGAGGCCGGGCAGATGGCTGAACCTCCGTCGCCTGAGAACATGCAACCAGCCTTTCATGAATGCTGGGTCTTATAGGCAGCACTCTCAGAATCGCGTTCCCGATCACCAAAGGCCGGTGCTCTCCTGCACTCCTGCCGCGAGAAGCGCGTCTCCCACTGGCCCTTCTCGGTCAGGAGGATCGCGTCGAAGTGCTTGGCCATCTCCTTCCAATTCGGGTAGCGGCGTGGGAACCCCGACTGAGCCATCCGCGAGTCTACGGTGCCGAACTCGTCTAGCACGGCGAGCAAGTCATTCAAGCCGTCGATCTCGACGATGCGCAGGTTCTTTCGCGGCTGGTAAACGTAACCGAACCGCCAACTTGACTCGTAGAACTGCTCTGACATGCAGAAGCGCATCCAGTCGCAGGCATATTTCGCGCCTGGCGTCCAAGCGACATTGCTGTTCATGCAGCCACTTGTTTCTTCTTCACAATTTTCGTCCCCTGCACGCAGTTGCCCCAAGTCAATTCGAGAACCGTTCGCCTTTCCAAGATTCCCTAGCTGCCCACTGAGTAAAATGATTAAGGGCTTTCTTGTCTCGCGCGAAGCTGGCGGCGGCGTACGCACCGTCAGTGGAGATGTGGGCGGGACGCGTCCTGTCCGCATAAAGCACCTCGTTGATAACGAGGATGTCGCGCGTTTCGAGTCCCGCTCGGTGTACCAATTTCAATGGGCCGAAGAACTGAAGTGCCAGACCGGGGTATACGTCCGGCGCTGGTATCTTCAGACTCCTTGGTACTCGATCAGGGTGCATCATTGGCTGCACTCGGACGGCAAGCGGTTCTTCCATGACCACGCATGGTGGTTCCTGACGCTGGTTCGGCGCGGCGGCTACACGGACGTCACGCCGAACGGTCAGGAGCGAATGCGCGTCGGCAGCTTGCGCTTTGGGCCGTCGCCTCACAGGCATTGGGTCGAAGTGGATGCGAGCGGCTGCTGGACCGTGCTACTGACAGGGCCGAAGGTGAGAAGGTGGGGGTTCTGGGTAAAGGGCAAGCTGAAGAAGGCGAACAAATTCTTTCTGGAGCATGGCATCCATGTCTGCGACTGATAATCCGATCTGTGACTTCTGCGCCGAGGTCGAGCCTGTGTGGATGTATGCTCACCCAGAGATCGAGGGCAAGATCGTGCCTCTCACATTGGCCGCTGGACATGTTGGCGCATGCGCTACGTGCGCGCTGCTATTAGAGGCGGGCAACTTGCGCGGACTGGCAGAGAGGGTAATGACGACGGCTTGGGCGCTGGAGGCTAATCGTCTCAACTTGCAGATGGCGGTCACATTGCGGGAGGAGTTGGTCAGGTTCTACGGCATGATCTCCCGCGTGCGGGAGCCGTTCAAGATGTACTCGGATGCCGACGACTTGCTGACGAGATTGGAACGTGAACGCTGAATGGGAATGATTATAGAAACCGACGACGAGATTCTCGGTTTAGAAGAGCGGCGCGAGTCGTTACATTTGCGACATGAAGCGCGTCTATCCTGATGCGATCACGCCGTACAGACAGGTCATGCCCCATCAAGTCGGAACACATCTTCGCGTATGCGGACGGCGAGATCGAGATTAGCAAGGAGTTCCTGCGCAAGCTGGTAGCGTTTTCGGGGACAAGCCAGAGAACCGCAAACTGCTGGAGGAAAGGTGATGCACAGCCCACTCGTCGACCAAGCGTTGCCAGGACCTTCATTTCCCAACCATCACTCTCCCGAGGACCAACGATCGACATGCTTAGACTGGTGTGGAAACAATCCAACCTGCGTGCGCCCGTTCTTGCGGTTTGGCTCTGTGGCAGGTTGATCGCCAGGAACACTGCTATGATTTCATCGTCGGTACGAGGAGTGTTCGCGCATGAATATCAATCTGACTCCCGAGCAGGAACAGATCGTCAATGACGAGCTGAAGTCAGGTCACTTTCGATCTGCAGAGGAAGTGATTGCCAAGGCCCTCGGTGCTCTTAGGGAAAAGGTACGCTCGTCACTCGCTGACGACAACGGACATCACGATGACGCCGTGCGCGAAATGCTCAACTTTATCGAGAAAAACCGGACTCCTTTGCAGGGCATCTCTGTTAAGCAACTGATTCACGAGGGTCAGCGTCTGTGAGTGAGCAAGTGCTGGACGCGTCATTGGCGCTCCAGTGGTTTTTGGAAGATGAGTCCGGTCGGCAGTATGGCCTCAGTGTCCTCGCAAGCCTTTCCAGCAAACGTGCAGTGGTTCCAATCCTGTGGTTCTATGAAGTGGGCAACGGCCTTCTCATGGCCTATCGGCGGAAGCGGATTACATTTGATCCAATCGACGGTTTTCTGACGCGACTAAAGGCCCTCCCCACTGACGCTGCCCAGCAAGTTCTAACGGAAATTCTAGAATTGCCAGCCATCGCACAAAAACACACTCTGACGAGCTACGACGCGGCGTACCTCGCATCGGCAATGCGATTCCGTTAGCCTTTGGCAACAACCGACGCCGAACTCCGGTGGGCGGCGGCGGCGGCCGGCGTCGCGATGGTGCCTGCATAGCTAACCTGGAGGATTGGGCAGGTCTCGGTCGTGGCAAATAAGATCACGCCGCGCGCATTTGCGATCGCGAGGCCTAAGACTTACCGGGAGGAATTCAGATGCAGCATCGGGTTAGGTGCCTTGTATAATTATTCCTTCGTCCGCACGAAGGGACGCGCTCGCGCCCACATCCTCTCCAGCACGGTCGAGGTCTGTGGATAGCAGCAATCTGCCGGACGGGAGCGATAATACACGCGCCCGTTCATGAGCCAGATTGAGGACAATAACGAGTCGTTGATCTCCCTGCCGTCTTTCGTACCTCAAAATGTTTCCCTGAACGGTCACCGCATCGATGGATCCATGTGTAAGGACCGGCTTGTCTCGTCGCAAATCAATCAGCCGCCGGTACAGATTCAAAATCGATCGGCGAGACTCGCGCAAACCCTCCACATTCACGCGCGCGTGGTCGGCGCCCAAAGGCAGCCATGGCTCTCCGGAAGTAAAGCCTGCAAGAAGCGAGCCATCCCACGGCATCGGAGTTCGCTCAGGATCGCGCCCCAATCCCAGCCCGGGCTCATTTTTCTCAGCCGGGTCCTGAACCTGCTCGGGGGCAATGGGAACATCCTTCATCCCAATTTCCTCTCCGTAATAAATGGTCGGCGTGCCGCGCAAAGTAAGCAGCAGCATTGCCGCAACCCGTGCCTGGGCCGAACCAATTTTCGACGCTATCCGCTCCTTGTCGTGATTTCCCAGGACCCAGTTCGGCCAGGCCCCGTGCGGCAAGGCCGCTTCGTACTCTTCCATGATCTGAGCGATACTCGCCGCATTCCAAGCAGTCTGAAGGAGCTGAAAGTTGAACGGTAAATGTGTCCCCTTGAGATCGTGCCCGTAATAAGTGACCAACTGTTCAATCGGCAGATAAATCTCACCGATCAAAACGCGATCCGGATACGTGTCCGTTACACTCCGCATCTCGGCAACAATCGTGTGAACCTCGGGCCGATTGGCGGTGTAGAACGGCAACAGCCGGTCGTGCGACGATTCACCCGGAACGTAGCCAGGATTTACGGGATTGTCTCGAAACTGATCGTCCTTGATCAGCAGCCAGAGTACATCCACCCGAAACCCATCCACGCCGCGATCCAGCCAGAACCGTAGCACATCGTACATTGCTTGCTTCACCGCCGGATTTCGCCAATTGAGGTCCGGCTGTTCCTTCAAAAACGAGTGGTAGTAATATTGATTCGTCCTTCCATCCCATTCCCATGCAGGCCCGCCGAAACGGCTGAGCCAATTGTTAGGGAGAGCGCCCTCCGCCCCAGCATCTCTCCAGATGTACCAGTCTCTTTTCGGATTGGCGCGTGAGTTTCGACTTTCAATAAACCAGGGATGCTCGCTGGAAGTGTGGTTGGGAACGAAATCCAGAATGAGTCTGAGCCCTCGCCGATGCGCCTCGGCGACCAACTGGTCGAAATCCGCGAGGTTCCCGAAGACCCCCGCCACATCGCAATAATCTGTGACGTCATATCCAAAATCCGCCATGGGCGAAGGATAAATCGGAGAAATCCAGATAGCGTCGACGCCAAGGGTTACAACATGATCCAGGCGTCGAATAATCCCCGGGAGATCGCCGATTCCATCCCCATTGCTATCCTGAAATGAGCGCGGGTAAATTTGATAGATAACACCACGCTGCCACCACTTTAAATCCTGCATGCGCTCAGGCCCCTAGATTCCCAAACCAATATCGCTCAAGCTAAAATCGATCCGCAAGTTGTTAAGCCGTAACCTGAGGACTCCTGGTGATCAACGACCTCTGGTACAAAAATGCAATCTTCTATTGCCTGTCCGTCGGAACCTACCTCGACACGAACGCTGATGGGATCGGTGATTTTCGAGGCCTCCTCCGCCGCCTCGATTACCTGCAGGGCCTGGGGGCAACGGCAATCTGGCTGCTTCCGTTCCAGCCCTCGCCGGGTCGCGACGATGGCTACGACGTTTCCGATTATTACGGAGTCGATCCCCGCTACGGCTCGCTGGGAGACTTTGTCGAGTTCACCCAAGGATGTAGACAGCGAGGCCTTCGTGTCCTGATCGATCTTGTCGTGAATCACACGTCAAACCAGCATCCGTGGTTTCAGGAGGCGCGCAAAGATCCGGAGTCCAAATACCGCGATTGGTACGTCTGGTCAAAGAAGAAGCCGCGAAACGCGAACAAAGGTATGGTCTTCCCTGGCGTCCAGAAATCCACATGGGATTACGATGACGCGGCAAAAGCCTGGTATTTTCACAGGTTCTACGATTTTCAGCCCGATCTGAATACTTCGAATCCCGAGGTCCAAGCTGAAATTTTAAGAATAATGGGTTTCTGGCTTCAGTTGGGCGTCTCTGGATTTCGCATGGATGCCGTGCCGTTCGTCATTTCCGCCAAAGGCGCTACTGATCGACGCCCCACCGAGCACTACGACATGCTTCGCATGTTCAGCGAATTTCTCACCTGGCGCGAAGGCGACGCCATCATTCTTGCCGAAGCAAACGTACTCCCTTATGTGGATATGAATTACTTCGGCGCTTCCGGCGAGCGTCTGCAAATGATGTTCAACTTCGAGGTGAATCAAAACCTGTTCTACGCGCTTGCTACCGGTGACACTCGTCCCCTCGTCAAAGCCTTGAAGGCTACCAAGCCACGTCCCGCCACCGCGCAGTGGGCGCAGTTCTTACGAAACCACGATGAGCTCGACCTCGGTCGCCTGACGAAGAACCAGCGCCAGGCAGTCTTCGCCGCGTTCGGTCCTGAACCAAACATGCAGCTATACAAGCGAGGGATTCGCCGCCGTCTTGCTCCCATGATGCAAGGCGACCGACGGAGGCTTGAGCTCGCATACAGTCTAATGATGACGCTCCCCGGCACTCCCGTCTTCCGCTACGGAGACGAAATCGCCATGGGTGACAACCTCGATCTGCCTGAACGCGACTGCGCCCGTACGCCAATGCAATGGTCCAATGAACCGCAAGCGGGATTCACGGAAAGTGATAAACCTGTCATTCCCGTAATCGCCGAAGGCCCTTACGGTTTCGAGCACGTAAATGTCGCCGCGCAGAAGCGCGATCCCAACTCCGTCATGGACTGGACCGAACGCATGATCCGCATGAGGAAAGAAGTTCCCGAGATCGGTTGGGGTGATTTTTCAATCCTCGGGACAGGGAAACCCGAGGTGCTTGCGCTCCGCTACGATTGGCGCAACAACTCCGTTCTATTCGTACACAATCTCAGTCCCATTCCCACAGAAGTCAAATTCGGGGCGGGCGCGAAAGTGGATGGCCAGCTCGTCAATCTCCTATCAAACGATCACAGCACTCCCAACGCATCCGGCAAGCATCGCATTTTGCTTGAGCCCTACGGCTACCGCTGGTTCCGCATCGGGGGCCTCGATTATCTGCTAAAGCGGACCGACATTTAGGCGTTAGTAAAAATAGGCTCCGAAAACAAAGAGTGCCTCGAAAAACTCAAGGCCCGAGTTACGCTTCGGGGAAGTTTAGAACATCCTCGACTCCGTCGTAGTAAGGCTGCGGCGATTAAGGCGAGCGAGCCGTTGCCGCAGACTCTTTCTCTCGCCGTCGATTTTAGGGAATGATAACGCCCTTCATCAAAAACAGCTGGTCCTTCCTATCTTAATCTAGGAAAATTGGTGCGAATTCCTCAGAGTTCGCGCTGGGACCTGTGTGCTCGCAAGATTGGTAGCCAGTGGAAGGAGCCACCTCCTATGTCGACCGAGAAACAGCCAAGCAAATCTGCTAGCGTTCGAGTCTGATTCCGACCGCCTCGACGCAGAACTTAGGTTCTATGGGTTGGTAAGCGCTATAGCCAGCCTACCTGGGTTGTCCGGAGGTCGGACTCGGTGGATGGTCCCCCATGGGCGTGCGCAATCTCGTGTACTAGCAGCCGTAGACCGCATGGGAATCCCACGACTGCAGTTCTTTCAGCCGAACTACAACCGGGGTATTTTGCCGTCTGGCGAGATTTAAGAATTCCTGAGCGATGGCAAACAAGGCCGATTTCCTTTCGAAGCCGGATGGGTCGCGCCTCATCTGTTTGACTCAACCCCAGCACCGCGTGGGCCACCCGGCAGGCCTGCCACATCATTTCGTCCCGTTTCCCAGGTCACGGATGTGTTGAAAGGGTCGAAGGAGCATGAGCAAGGTGGCGCTGACCAAGTCAGCGGCACGTCCACCGGGCAAGACGAGTTCGTCGCGCCGCCCTACGCCTGCCGCAGCGGTGAACCGACTTTGAGCGTGCAGCGCCAGGCAGTATAGCACTTGTTCGAAACCGACTTCGGCGCAAAAACGTCCGTAGCATTCCTCGAAGCCTTTGTTACCCGATTCCGCGCTGAAGATTCGCGACCAGGCGGACGCCCAGAAACACAAAAAGCCCGCAAGCTACTGCAGGACTTCTTTGCCCAGGCAGAGGACCCAGGAGTAGAAAAGCATGAGTCCGATGCAGTTTCCGCGAAGGTTCCCTTGCTGATTACGCTAGCCCCACTTCCCCGACCCCGAGGTCCCGATTCGTGTCTGCTTTCGCTACATCTCCAACCACTCGAATTTTCTCGATTACAAAGGCGCCCTGGCCGCGGAATTGCCCATCGGTTCGGGCGAGATTGAGAGTGGCCACCGCTACGGGTTCCAGAACCGGCTCAACATCGCAGGGGGGGTGGTGGAAGATGGAAAACCTAAAAATATGATCGCTCTACGGGTCTTGCGAGCGAACCTAGGTTGGGGAGATCACTGCAGCAACGTGCATCAAGGAAGCGGCAGAACTGACTCGCACTTTTAATTGCACCCCTAGAATGCCTAGAATGAGAAAAACTGGTGCGGTTGAATTCTTTTATGCTAAAAGTATGAGGTTTTGTATGAATTCGGTCTACCGTGAGCTCGCCCATGCCGCCAAGTCTTTCTCACGCAGCCCAGTGTTTGCGACTGTTTTTGTTCTGGCCCTTGCTACTGGTATCGGTGCACTGGTCTCAGTGTTCAGCGTCATCGACAGTCTCGTCCTGCGCCCCTTGCCGCTTCCCCATCCGGAACAACTGGTAAATATCTCTGGCGATTACAGGCAGCATTCGCGGATCCCGCTCTCGTACCCTATGTTCGTCGAACTGGAACGCGGGCAGAAGGTCTTTACCGGCATTTGTGGCTGGACATCGGGTGGCGAATTCGGCGTTGACATCGACGGCAAGACGTCACTTTCGGATGTTCGGTCGGTGACGGGAAACTACTACTCCGTCCTGGGTGCGACTCCGCTTCTCGGGCGTCTTATCACACCCGTGGATATCGAAGGCAGTACAGCCGCGCCGGTCGCGGTGATTGGCTACGAGCTCTGGAGGACGCGTTTTGGTGGAGATCTCTCAGTCGTTGGGAGAACACTCCGGGTGGATGGAAAACTTTTCACAATTATCGGAGTGACACAAAAGTGGTTTGCTGGGATGACCATTGGGTCCCCTCCTGAGATCACGGTGCCGGCTGGCGCATTGCTCACTACGGAGGAGCTCCAAAGCCACCAACTCTTATGGCTCTTTGTTACCGGCCGGCTTGCCAACGACAATACAATCGAACATGCTGCGGCGCAGCTTCAATCCTTTTGGCCTCGCCTTCTTCAGGATACAGTGCCTACTGAGAGTGCCGGCGCACGGCGACAATCGTTCCTGTCCATGGGGCTCCAGGTGGACCCCGCTGCTACAGGCGCGATGGCAGAGCGGAATCTTCGCGCCAGAATGCGTCGCCCGCTGGGCTTGCTTTTCGGCCTCGTCGATCTCATATTGCTGGTCATTTGCGTGAATCTCGCGAGCCTCACTTTAGCTCGTGCTATCGCGCGACGTCATGAAATCAGCACTCGCGTGGCTTTGGGAGCAAGCCCATGGCAGGCGGTTCGTCATTTCCTGCTGGAGACACTTCTCCTCTCTTCCGCGGCGGCATTTTTGGGGCTATTCTCGTCCTACTGGGGCAGTCAGTTGCTTGTTGTCCTCCTGACGCGCGACCAGACCACACCAGCTCTGCTTGATGTGCGGCCTGATTGGCGCGTCCTCGCCTGTGTTGCAATCATCGCGCTTCTGACAGGTGCCCTCACTGGCTTGATTCCAGCCTGGCAGCTTGCTCGCCAACATCCTGGATCGGCGTTGCGCCACAACGAACGCGCGGTGAGTCATAGAACCGGCCGCTTGGGCAAGGCTCTTATTATTTCGCAGGTGGCAATCTCGTTGGTTTTGTTGGAGGTCGCAGGACTTTTTCTGCAAAGCTTGCAGAGCCTCAAATCGTTCGATCCCGGATTTGACAAGGTCGCCGTTACAGAATTCGACCTCAGCCCGCTTTCCCCGGGCGACAAGGGCACCATCACTGACAGCTATCGCAGGCAGCTTATGGAGGAGCTCACCCGCCTTTCCCCGGTGCATTCAGTAGCATTTTCCAATGTTCCGATCCTGGGCGCGGACTTTGCAGGGAAAGAGACCGTCTCGCAGGTACACGGCTCTAACGTCGCGACGGTCGAGTCGGTGGCTCAGATGGTTGTTACTCCCGGATTTTTCCAAACTCTTGGCATTCCACTGATCACCGGCCGCGACTTTGCCTGGGCCGATGACAAGACTCATCCGCGTGTCGCGATTATCGATGATCTATTAGCCAAGAGTCTCTTTCCCGGAGAGAACCCCGTGGGCAAGCACCTAAGTTTTGGAGTGCGGCCGGATTATCAAGATCTGGAGATCATCGGTATTTCCCGTCCTGCCAGGTTATTGGACATACGCGATTCCAGCGGCATGTTCATTTTCCTGTCATCATCGCAGTACGGCGACTCAGATGGGGGAGGGACGTTATTGATCGGCGGCGTCAGCCTTCCTGCCCTGCAGCACGCTGTGGAGCAAAAGGTGGAGTCATTTGGTCGTGAGTATTCAACTCAAACGAGCAGCATCGCGGTGAGAAGTGAAAGCGCGATGACGAATGAGAGAGTGACGGCGACGCTCTCCAGTTTCTTTGCTGGCATCGCGCTCGTCGTCGCAGGGTTTGGACTTTTTGGGCTTATGATATATTCCATCGCCATGCGTACGCGGGAAATCGGCATCCGCATGGCGATGGGATCACAGCGCGCGAACATTTTCGCCCTAATTCTCCGAGAAGCCCTTCAGCTAACACTCATGGGTGTCGCGCTCGGCATCCCGGCAGCCATTGTTGCGTCGCGTACGTTTGCAAGCATGCTTTTTGAGCTGTCCTACCACGACCCGAAAACACTAGCTGCCGCCTCTCTCACTTTGATCCTTGCGGGACTCATCGCAGGTCTGCTGCCAGCATTGAGGGCGATGAAGATCGAACCTATTGCGGCTCTCCGGTACGAATGAGAGTAAGCGTCAGACCAAATCAAACGCATGGTGACATCTACGGATGTTTTGCTGCCCGGCAGGGGTAAGCTCGTCGATTACTTCCCGAAAGTTGGCCAGTGTTCAGAGATGTTGACGTCCTCTGCTGGTCTCAACTGTTGCGAACAGGGAGATAAATAGGTATGGGCGCCGCTGTATTTCATCGATAACAACCAAGCCTTTGAGGGACGGAGGGTTGTCGCTGGTTCGGCCAGGCGGGCCAAGCTTTGAGGCTCCTCAAGATCAAAGTAGTTCAGCGAGTCAGGGGAGACAAAGTGACGGGCGAGCGTCGTTTTGCCGCACTGGCGCGGTCCAAGGATGGCGACGGCGCGGCTGCGACGCAAGGCCGTCCGGACGAGGGCGATATCGGCCTTGCGGTCAATTATCATTGAAAATTAATACATGAATATCCTGCATGTGATACGGGTTCTTCATGGTCACATAGATTGGGCGTGGACGTTCGTTAGGGTTCCCATACTGCGCTCTCTGCCGGCTGTGGTTATCGAAAACTCCGTCCGAACTGAAAATGCAGAGGTTCCGAGCATTCGTGAGATCCTGGTGCTACGGAGGTCGACATCAAAGTCGCTCAGGAATTGTTGCGACATGCGAGCAGTGGGACGACGCTCGACATCTACACTCGTGCGGTCTCTCAGCAGAAGTGGGGGATCGGCGATCTGCAGCACGGTATCAGGGGCCGCGGCAATTTCCTTCTTGATTTGTTCGAACAACCAAAGCGAAGGCCGGCATTGCCGGCCCCGCTTCGTTACTTGTGGGTTTGTACGGCGGACGGAACCATATATTCGGGAAACTTTGTAGTCGTCCACTGCGGTATTGTCCGTCTTTCATTCATGCAGCTTGTTCTTTGGAAGGTGCACGCTCCGTGTTGGCTCGCATTGATTTGACAAGGTCGGCCGACGACGCTCCTTCAAGCGACAATCCATAGCCAACTTCTCGCACGATACGCTCCTTCAACGGTTGAATGAAGTGGATGCGGGTGTTGCGGCGTGTCACTTCCGGGGCCTTCAGGTACAGTTCGGCCAATTCCCGTGCGCGACTGAGCGCCTTACCGTTCGGCACAACTTCCGCTACCACTCCCCATTCGTGTGCAGTACGCGCCGGCAGCGGTTGTGGGTTCAGCAGGAACGCCTCCGCTCGCCCCGCGCCCGCGCGATAACTCCAGGTGGTGAAAATTCCGTCGCCGGGCGCAACGCCCTGGGAGAAGTGGGCGACATCCTGGAAGGTCGCGCCATCTGCCGCCACAATTACGCTGGCAAGTAGCGCATAGTCTGAATGCACGTGGGCGCGTCCTTCGATAGCCGCGATGACTGGGACGCGTATGTTGGCGATATTTTCCAGCACCTGAACGCCTTCGTCGTGAACCTGGCTCCAAACGCCGGGATCGGCGACATCGCCGAAGGAAGACCACTCGACATCAGTAATGAACTCCCCACCTGCACCCGTGAGGATTACGATCTTGTTCTCTCGATCTTGCGAAATCCGGTAGAAGGCCTCGACAAGTTCCGTGTGAGCTTGCGCGGACATAATGAACGGCCCGCCGTTGCTGTGGAATTCAGCCACCAGCACACCTTTGCCATCTCGGGTCAGTTTTAAATTGTGATAAGCCCTGAGGTAATCAGCCTGAAATGTTGGCATATATTTCTCCTCTCTGTGTTCTGTCTGCATCCGTCGAGTTTTGCGGTCAAATCATTTAGTTTGTTCTTGCTGGAATTCCAAAGTACTCACTTGCGAAGGTCCTGACATGCTCAGCCGCAGCATGCTCTATCTGTGGCATCTCCTTTACGGCGGTTGGCGCGGCGGTTCCGGCAGTCGTGATACTGGAAGCCAATTCGGCCAGGCTTTCCTGGAAATCAGAAAGAGGCGCTGTAGAGATGACGCCCGCGGCTTCTGCTTCCAGTTGCTGCGCCGTGCTCAACAGGAATGGCAGCTTATTAGCACGTGCGGCCGCGTTAGCAGCCCCGGGTATCCGCGGCAGCGTCGCCGGGGCATCCATGCGAGGGGCCGAAAGCGAAACAATGTTCTCAAAGGTATTGGACGCCTCGTCTCGTTTTGTCAAAAACCCTGACAACCCAAACAGGCTCTTCAGTGTGGCTGAGACCGATGCATGCTCATATTGAGTGTGGTCCACTGTTCCCCGTGCAATATAGGGCGAGATCAGAATCGCCGGAACGCGAACTCCGACCAGGTCGAAGCCAAAGGGCGGATCGACGCTAACCTTACCGTCCGGGCAGGGAACCTGTGGCTGGTTGGGAAACGCGTGATCGTAGATGCCGCCGTGCTCGTCCCAAAGGATCACGAGCAGAGTTTGCTCCCATTGAGGAGAATTGCGCAACGCTTCGTACACGTCTGCAATCAGGACGTCTCCCAGGCTGACATCGTGGTTGGGGTGCTGGTCGTTCGCGCGTTTGAATGCAAACTCGAAGTAACGGGGCTCGATGAAACTGTAATTCGGCAGGTTCCCGTTCCTGGCGTCGGCAAGGAATTGGTGGAAGAGCTGGAACCTGTTCTTGAAGGCATCGCCCCGAAGTCGCTTGAGTGCGAGCGCTTGCGGAATGTCGTGAAAATATATATTCCAGGACCGTGAAGCTGCCTCCAGACGTTGGTAGATGGTATCAATGTCGTAGTCATATAGCTTGTTGTCAAGATGACCTTCTGAGGTGGCGGCATGCACGAAAATCCGGTTGGGCCAGGTCTGGCCGGGGACCGAGGAATACCAGGAATCGCAGACTGCAAATTCTCGAGCCAGGGTCGTGAGAGCTGGAAGATTGGCGGGAGTAAAGCACCGCATGATCTTATGGGCTGCTGGGAGCGAGTTGTTATTGCGATAGGAATAGTTCGCCACAAAGGACATGTTTGGTCCGACGGTAGGCAACGCGGGCGGCTTCGTCCCACATTTGTAGACAGAGTAAATCTGATCCAACACGTCGGGCGTCCAGTGACTAGGGTCGACCTGCAGATCCAAATAACCTGCATCACTCGATACAGGTATCCGTCCGACCGGATTCGAGGCATCCTCGGGGTTCCACTCTGCGCCGTTGAGACCATCCAGAGACGGAATCTGGGATTTCATGAAGCCCAGCATGTGGTCGAACGATCGGTTCTCCAGCATCAGTACGACAATGTGTTGAATGTCAGCCAAGGGATTTACCCTGCGAGATTTCTAAGCTTCGGTTAGTGGGTTCCATGATGACGCTCCTCGACGTCTGCTGCTAAACGATCGAGCACGTTAGTTACGTTCACCCCAAGGCAACATCTTTCGTTCCTTCAGACGTCACCACTCGAACGATCTTGCTTCCACCATTCTGCTTCACCTGCATACTGCGAATGTCAATCCAGACTAGCTCATGTACGGAGACGCCCGAAATATTCGTGAGTGCTGGAAGACTGTCCTCATCGACCACATGGAAGGTTACTTCCGCCTTCAGACGGAAATGTTTTCCATTCAACACTGATTGAATCTCTTGAACGTTCGTCAGTGTGACGCGATTTCCCAGTTTTGCAACCTCTCCGATCCTACTCACTACATCCGATAGAGAACCCACGACTGGAACAGCTGATCAAGTTCGCTTGATTGTCAGCGACGTTAGAACCACATCTTTTTTCGGTCGATCTTGGTGGTCTCGCCGGACTTTCGAAATCTTCACGACTATATCGTAACCTTCCACTACTTTCCCAAAAATTGTGCGCTTGCCGTTCAGCCATTTGGTCGAGGCTACGGTGATGAAGAATTGTGCGCCATTTGTGTTCGGGCCAGCTTCGGCCATGGCGAGCTTGCCTGATTTGTCGAAGCGGTGCGATGGGTTTTTGGTTTCGTCTTCGAACTTATATCCTGGGCCGCCCATGCCAGTCCCTTGCGGGTCGCCCCCTGAATCATGAAATCGGGAATCACGCGATGGAAGATAGTTCCGTTGTAGAGCGCATTCTTGCTCTTGGTTCCGGTCGTGGGATGGGTCCACTCCCGCCTGCCTTCGGCAAGCTCGGTGAAGTTGGCCACGGTGCGGGTTTTGAACTCGCCTCCATCGTTCTCGTTGCGGGAGTGCCCGCCTACTGGTTTGTTGTAGGTGACTTGCAGCCACTGGAATCGACTGGGCCGGAGTGTTAGCAATGTGAGGCTATCTGGACGTAGGATTCGTTCAAAGCGTCAACGGACCGACATCCCAGCAGCTTGAGACATCGCTCCAAGTCAGAGCGAAGCATCTCGATCGCCCGGGTAACGCCCGCTTCGCCGCCGGCAGCGAGTCCGTAAGCAAAGGCACGTCCACAAAGGACAGCCCGCGCCCCCATGCACATGGCTTTAGCGATGTCAGATCCGCGCCGAATTCCGCTATCCATCAGGACTTCAGCTTGATCCTTGACCGCTGCAACTACCTCCGGCAGAACCTGCAAACTCGCTGGAACACCGTCAAGTTGGCGGCCTCCGTAATTGGAAACAACCACAGCCGCCGCGCCATGATCGAGCGACCGCTTCGCATCGTCTGCCGAGAGAACGCCTTTGATTACAATCGGGCCTTTCCAGAGCGCACGAATCCACTGCATGTCGTCCCAGGAGAATAGCTCGCGCTTCATCGCAGTGTGCGCATCACGAACCCTCAGTACACCTGTTTCCGCGCTGACGATATTGGGCATGTCGGGAAGGCCGCCGTCGAGGAGAAAGCGCGTCAGCCAACGTGGACGAGCCAGAACTTGCGGGGCGAACGGGATCCTCGATCAGATATTGCCCCGCAGAAGCTGCTCCATTCCGTCACGCAACTCGCGCTCTCGGTGTCCGATGACGGTCGAATCGATCGTTATCACGAGGAAGATTCGCCCATCACGCCATGCGGATTTCTTTACACTATAGGGCTTGTCAAAGACGGCGGTTTCCTTCATGACACGAATGGCCTCCTGACCAAATGATGCTCCGGTGAAATCGGAAAGTATCAGCACTGAAGCGCCCGGTCGGGCAGTCACAACGTCGGGAAAGGCTCGGAGAACCTCTTCGACTTCGGTAGCCGAACCGTAAGAGAGGTCGATCAGAAGAATTTGTTTACCCTGATGGGTGATAACCGATACGGTCGGACAAGGAGGGACCCACTTCCCGCGGGGGAGACGGTAGAAGTTTGTCACCTGGGCGACCGAAGTCACCAAATGCGCACTCGTTCATCGAGCAACTGCCGTGCTGGGCAGCGTAAAGTGCTCGGATAATGTCGGAGAGATATTCCAGGTTGAAGCGGCACCGTTATTTGTACTAAGGCGCGGAATCCGAACAGGAATGTCGGAGGATAGAACTCGGGCTCCTAAAGACCCGGCTTACTTCCCATGCCTCAGGTCCCAGCGCAGGCCGAATGTGTACGTGGGCTGGTAGTACTCCCGCTGACTGAAGTATGGCGTGCTGCCAAAGTAAAATCCGAAGACCTCGTTGTTTAAGTTTAAGCCCTGCGCAATTGCCGTCACTCCTCTCCCTAGATAAACGCTGCCTTGGGCGTCGACCTGAAAATGCGAATACAGATACTGATCACCGGAGGGACCTTTGCGGCCTCCGGGAGTGGGATCGGGAATGGGGTCATTTGCGTTCGGAACACATGTACCATTCGACAGCACTTGCTCACCATTCAGGCAGGCATTGAAGAAGTAGGCGTAAATGTTGGGACCGTTATATGCCATCCCAAGCCGCAGGGAAACTCGTCCGCGATCATAGGTTGGACTTATGTTCCACGTGTTGGGGGCCTGACGGAGAAGCGGAGGGTTGTCAA
>Ga0210406_10000630_pt1 | contig 47430 bp, 76 predicted proteins | sample IncBWC30MmetaG_FD_155454 | JGI IMG/M metagenome (GOLD analysis project Ga0210406, IMG submission 155454) | Forest soil microbial communities from Barre Woods Harvard Forest LTER site, Petersham, Massachusetts, United States - Inc-BW-C-30-M | ecosystem: Environmental > Terrestrial > Soil >...
CCTACTAATAACCGGTGATTGGCGAGCGCCCCTGCTGTCCTGACCTATCCTCGACATTGCGATAGTAGACCTCATCATCAGACATGAAGGATTCTTCGTCCAGAAGGGGCATGGTGTCGAAACCCCGGGATAGGATAGCACTTGAGTCGAACTGGTCGTCCAGGACGGCTTCGCTATAGCCGGTGAATCGCAAGCATTCGTGTTCGTAGGGAGCGTACCATTCGGCTTCCTTGTCGAAACGGCATGCACCAGCTTTCATGCGCTTCTGAAAGGAGCGGCCACGAGTGGCTTTGTCCTTCACGGAGGGGAGAGCCACACAATTGAGGAACACATTCTTGGCCTTCATCTCAAGGTTGAGGATGGGCTCAATGGCCTTCCATATGACACCATCCTCAACAAAGAAGCATTCTGGCTCGAAACGCTCTTGGAGAGCGATGAGGTTTTCAATAATCTCATCAGTGGCCCATCTTCCAACCCACTGGTGGAAGAAGTTGAGGATATTCTCGGCATCCTGACCAGCAGTGGTAAAGCTGGACCTGTTAGCCTTATCTGATTTGCTGATAGCGAAGTCCACCCCCACACAAACGCGCATATCTCTGTCGAAGTCTTCATCTGACATTGCGAGGAACCAATCCTTCTTGAGGTACGTGTCAGTGTTGTCGTATGGGTCGTTGAGGTATTCCTGGCTGTAACCTGGAGCATCAAAGTCATCAATATAGCGTTGACGGATGCCTCGGAGGGCCTCTTCTGTGAACTGCTCAGGCCACAGGATATTGGAGAAGTCATCGAACCCCTTGTGCGCACTGTAGAAAAGAACCTTCCAAGCTCCGGGTTGTTTCTTGAACCTGCTCAGCAGGCTGTCTTCATGAAGAATTGTACCGTGTACTCTAGCCTTGCCACCGCGTCGCAGTGCAGGCAACACTGCTCGATTGAACCAGCGTCGAAACTTATCACGCCGTTCCTTGTTTTCAACCTGTTCGTCATCCTCAAGGTCATCGCAGACAATAAGACCTGGTCGCATGCCCCGCCATTTACGGCCACGCATTTTCTGGCCGGAGCCTCGGGCAAGGATACGAAACTGGTGCCCGTCTTTGAACTCGACAATGATTTCGGTCTTGGAGTTGGTGACGAAACCTTTGATTTCGAAGTCATTGATTAGCTCCTCGTTCTCAATCAGCTCGCGTGTGATGTCACCCAAGTGCTCGATGGCAAGTTCTTCATTGGTGGAGACAAGAATGACATAGCTTTCGTCTCTGAAAAGAACCGAAGCCAGTATAAATACGTGAGTGAAGGCTGAAGACTTAGCGTGGCCCCGAGGCGCAATGACACTCGCTTGTAGAGCATCAGAGGCATATAAGGCCCATCCGTCTCTATGGAACTGTGGAGTCGGCTTGGCTTCATCGAATCCCTTGTACAAGTAATTGATAGCAAACGCCTCGATCAGGCGTGCTGTCAGGGGAGTTTTCTTGAGTTCAGTCTGCTGAGCGTTGGCCAACTTCAGTCACCTCAACAGGAGGGATGATGAAATAGAAAACACCATAGTGATTAGCATTCGCATTCAAATCTCGACAAGCCATCACAGCAGCTTTTTCTGTTTTGTACTGACGGCCTACCCCACACCATCCAGAGAGTTGCCCATCTTTACGTCTGTATTTCCAAGCTACTCTCCACATGACTTCACCTCAACAGTTTCCACGTCAACAGTCCGTGTGCGGTCGCGTGCGTCCATAGCCTGCAAGAGCTTCTCTGCGATGGATTGGGAGGAGTTCTCCAATCGGGGAGCTTGGGGAGCCTCAGGGGCCTTCGCACCAAGACCAAGAGCTTTGATGCCTAACTCGGCGGCCTTCAGCACCACAAGATCCGACACTCCCTGCCCATTGAGCTTCTCTTGCAGCACCGTCGCGGCTCGAATTGCCAGTCCCTTGAACCTCTCCTCCATTGTCGCTGAAAGCGAGGGGTCAGCTACCTCATGGCGCCGCCCGTCGAGAGCCTGTTGAAAGGCATCGCTCGCCAGCACGGCGGAAGTCCATGAAGGTAGCCGCCCAAAAGCTTTTGCCAGGTCGGCATGCGTGTAGTGAGGATGGTCGATCATCAATTGGACCATGCGCTCAGGGGTGTAGGGGACGGAGACTGCAAGAGGGGCAGCAACAGCCGAGGGAGTCGTTGCCTCGCTATGTAACTGTTGTGCAAGCTCCCGCAGCTCCGTCGAATCCTTTTCGGTCATCACTTGACCTTGTTCATTGCGCTCGTTGCTATCCCGAGCGCATCTAAAGCATACGCGGCACCCGCCTCCTCGCTCGACAGTTTCTCCGAGATAAGGTCAATTGCCTTGACAGTCACCCCACGCAAGCGCTCATTGAGAGAGCGTGCAATGACAGGATCGATAAGGGAAGCCTTCCTCTCGGCAAGCCGTGCCTTGAACGCATCACTCCCCACAACCCGGCTAATCCAACCTTCCGAGAACCCAAAGATTGTCGCAAGCTCCTTATACGTAACAGTTGGCTCCTGCAGGATGAGGTCGACCATCGCCTCATGCGTGTACGTCAAAGTCTTGAGTGTGTTGCTGCCGTCTTGAGACATGTTGGCCTCGCGTGCGTGAGTAGATGGCTGCACTATACACCAACCAGCGTCTTTGAGGCGAGCACTCAGTCGACACATGAATAGGGTCGGATCGACTATGCTCAGCAATTTAAAATCGTAAAGGCAATTTTCGAATTATTGGTAGGAAGTAATCCACTTTAATTCCTATGAATAATTGGGAGGAGGCATGTTGCAGCCTTTCTCGCTACGCTCGTTACTATCACATGAACTCAGCTAACTCGCGGGTAAGTACTTTTAGCTGAAAAATAAAAATTTAAGAGGAAAACGAGGATGACGCAGAGTGATAGGAGAAGGAACCTGAGGAAAGGATGAAAAAAGTTGGCAAAAAGTAGGATGGTGCCTTACATCCAATTTACTCTGCCGAAAACTTTCCCCCCTCCCCCCCTCCCCCCTCCCCCGGCTGCCCATCGCGCTCGACGCTCGTTCTCGCGTGCTGACTAGGGCACATGCACGCTCAGCCCCGGTTGACATAATGTACGTTATCAACGCATTGGCATGAGCTATCGCACGCACGTAATCGATAGGGCTCTCCTAGTTGCTTACACTCACCATACGTATCCGGGTAGTGGCGATACTAGGATAACTACAACCATGCTAGGATCACACGGCGCGCATGGGAGCTGGTCACGCGTCGCTGCATGGCATAGCCTATAATGAGGCTGCCTAACTCGGCCACGCATGCTCCCATGCCCTCTCTGTCCCCTACTAATATGTATTGCATGCCGTCGTAGCCTGCGAGCATGGGAAATTGCCGATTGTTCTTACCCGCGACAATTGCTGAGTTCGTTTGATAGGAACAATCAATGAGACATAGCTGCGAGGATGCTCTACAGTTGAGTCATGGCAACAACACAACCGGAGCAAACGAACATGACCTACCAATATCGAGTAATCGGCAATGACCACAATGTCTACACGGTTGTTAAGTACTATGTGTCACCAACCATGGGCCAATGTCATGTCGGCTATCTCAAGGTCGCGGCAACGGATGAGGCGACGGCGTTGCGAGTAGCGAGAGAGGCAATGGAATAACAGGTCGAAACCCTCTCACGAGGGTCCACACGTTAGGCGTGTGCTGATGAGACCAACTAGGAGTAATGAACATGCGAACGTTTGAAATCTGGGACCGTTGGACGAAACTCGGAGAGGTTGACGCTTACAATCCCGATCACGCGATTCGCGAATTCAGCAAAGTTAATGGTGGCGGATGGATCAAAATGTTCGCCTACGCAATTCAATAGGAGTAACTAACATGAAACGAATCCTTCTTACCGCGTACATGCTCGCACTCGCATCCCACGCTCACGCAGCCAACACATCCGCCAATCACGGCCATCACGGCGGTGGCAACAACGGTGCACTCGGCTCGGCTGCCCATGGCAACTCATCGGCTGCAGCGGGCGCGGCGCAATCCGGCTCCGAAGGTGGCAACACGGGTGATTGCGATATGGCTCACTATACGTTGTGCTCGAAGGGGAATTGAGATGGAAATGCAATTCATGGGCGCGGATCAGTTTGAGGCGGTTGCAAACCTCACTCTAATGATTTATGCCAAAAAGGATGCCCTAACGATCGCTAAAACACTAGCAGAAAAGGTGGCCCTCAAAAAGGAAATTCAGCAATTGGTAGCTGAGCGCACACGTCTATCATTGGGAGACTGAGCCATGTTCTACGCCGAATTCGGGGTCATCATCTACCCCACTCACCACTCCACACACATTCGCATGCTGCCTCACCACTACGAGCAATGGTGCAATGTGCGGTTCATTCGGAGCGTGTCGTATGACCGGGTTGTGTGGTGCTGACCGCACACAAACATTGATTTATTGGTAGGAATTAATGTACATTACTCTCTATGAGTAATTACTAATCGGAGGCTCAGCATGACAAACTATAACGGTTACCGTTCTTGGAATGAGTGGAATGTGTCGCTATGGATTCACAATGATGCAAGCCTGTATCGCATGGCTCTATTGTGGCTCACTCCGGGTTGCGGTCTGACGCGTCGCCAACAGATAGAGGGCATGCTGCACGAATTGACCCAACTCGGCATGACAAAAACGCCGGACGGTGCCCCCTACACGTTTAGCAGCCTTCAAACAGCTATGCGGGGCATGCTCAAATGAACCGCGAACCCGATCATTGGCGCAATGACTACTCCTACTCATGGCGCGAACAGGAACGCCGCGCCCGTCGTGAGTGGTGGATTGAAAACCTCACCATTGTTGGATGCTATCTGGCTGTGGTGGCGATAGCAACGTGTATGTTTATTAAACTTTCGGCGTAGGAGCTATCATGCGTATCGCACTCGGCCTTGCCTCTTTCATGTTGCTAGTGTTCCTCGGCATCCCTTTCTTTTTCATCCTCGTAGGATTGTTTGAAATTTGCCGCACCATGGCTCATTAGAGCTTGCACAACCCAGCATCATGTCCTAGTATGTAGTCATGCGCCTAGGCAACCTGTCCGCGCTAACCAAATGAGGCTCAAATCATGATTTCCAAGAAACAAGCAATGTCGGTAGACATTTTCGGCACCACCCTCACCGTGACATTCTCGAATGGCAAAGACCTTGCCGTTGACGTGAGCAAGCTCACCCCCGAAATTCAACGCATGGCCATGCTCCACGGCATCAAGCAAAAGCTCGTTGACGCGGCTGCAATCGCTCGCAACACGGATACGGGGGGGAGTGCGGGTGTAGACACCAAGTACAAGGCTGTAGCCGAGGTGCATGCCCGGTTGACGGCGGACAAACCGTCATGGAACAAGGAACGCGTGGCTGCAGGCACTCCCGCCAATGCCAACAATCTCCTCGTCCGCGCCCTCATGCAAATGACCGGGCGTGACAAGGCCCACGTTGACGATTTCCTCACACTGAAAACCAAGGACGAACGCGCCGCGCTCAAACGCAATCCGCGCGTGCTCGCCATCATTGCGGAATTGTCGGCTGTCACGGTTAGCGGTGGAGTTGACACGGATGAGTTGCTGGAAGAACTCGGAGCCGATAGTAACGAGCGTAGCGAGCAAAACACCAACGATGAATCAGACGAGCGTGTGGAAGAGCCCGAAATCCGCACGCAACCGTTGCTCATCACGCCCCAGCTCGCTATGCCGAAGCCATCGCGTGCCCGCAGGGCAAAGGTCGCAGCGTGAGCGTGACAGTTCGCATCCCGCCGTGTAGTGCTTGCGTGACGGGATGCTGTCCGGCAGTTTAAGCTATCAATACCCGTGAGGGGAGGGTGTCGGAGGTAGTTATGAGGAAACCATTGGCAGGGCGTGCTGCTTTTTATGCGATGGGGCAACGTGACAGGGCACGATTCGGTTTCATGTCGCTAGGATCGGTTGCCCTGAGGAAGAAGTATGATTGGCCGGGGTGGGCGTACACGGCCTATGTACGTGGGAGGAACGCATGACCACTACCGAACAATATCTCCTCTACCTAGAGGAACGAGCACGGCACCTACGGACAGAGAGCTGGTTCTATAGCTATGCCGCGTGGCGTTGGGCAAGGGGGTATGCGGATTTTCATACGACTAACATCGCGCATAGGACTCCCCTATGAATTATCTGTTGAAACTCGCATTCGCTCTGATCGGTTTCATTTGGCTTGTCCATCATTGGCACTAGCCAACAAACAACGAGCATCACGCATCATGCAATTCTTTGTAACGGGGGGCCTTCTAACCAATTGCAGTGGAGGCTCACATGTTCGAGTATCAAGTTATCGTATCGTTTCAAGGGTCAGTGTTGTTTCGCACGTGTTGGCATGCCGGAGCAACACAAGCCCGTGACCTCGCATGGTTGCTCGCATCGAAATTGAATGGTGGGTATGAGGTCGGTGTAGCGACAAGAAAAGAGGAATTTGTCGCTACACCGTGGGAGCAATTCGGCTTGGAGCTCCCGTTGTGAATTATTGGTAGGAATTAAAGTACATTACTCCCTACCAATAATTCCGGATATCACCCAGCTATCGGAGCGCGTGTGCGGTCCATCTGTTTGGGTCGATATCCGACACCCACTCAACGAAACCCGCGTTAGCGGGGCCCCAAACCGTCCATCCCACACCTATCCGGGGAAACAGGGGTAACATCCGTATTCACTAGGAGGAATCATGCCCAGGACTACTTCCCTTAACAGATTCGGAGATGAGTATGAGCAAGCCCTTTTGCGAGCCGATCTTGTCTTGTCCAGCGGACAGTCAGAGTACTCCATCCAATTCGACACCCCCAACATCGCAATGTCGATGCGTGGACGTATGTATGCGTACTTCAAAGCGATTCGTCAATCTACCGACAGGCCAGACTTGGCAGGCCTCTGCTCACGAATGTCCCTTCGACGCGCGGGATGTGCCCTCGTATTTTTCCGTGAGGAGAATGCGCTAGACCGGGAACGGTTGAGGAAAGCCCTCGGACTCGCGCCCGGATTCAATGACACGGGGGCGTCCACGGGAGTTGTGGCACCTCAATCCTCCCACACAGACGCACTCGAACAACTAAAACGCATCCGTTCGAACAAGAAGTAACAATTCTTCTTGCCCAGCTCCCTGACTCGTTGGTATAGTTCTATCAACGGTGGCGACAAACTCCACCGCGAACCAGACAACCTCATGGAGTTTTCCCAAATGACCGAAGCCGCAAAAGCCAAGACCGTGTACGAAACCATTGCAATGGACGATGGCACTGAAGTGAAGTTTCCCGGCAAGCGCCGCCTGCTCAAGGAATCCACGGTGTCCGCCGATGGCACGATTGTTACTCGCTTCGCGTTCCGCAACGGCGAGGTCCGCACGTTCACCCTCGCGCCGAGCGCCGACCTCCTGACCAAGTTCGCTGCCCACGGCATCGAGCAGAAGATCGGTGATGAAGTCGCAGGCTTGGAAGATGTCGAAGACATGATCCTTGCAATCGATGAAGTCATGGAACGCCTTGATTCGGGTTCGTGGACGGCTCAGCGTGAAAGCAATGGCATGGCCGGAACCAGCGTGCTCGCACGTGCGCTCATCCAGGTGACTGGCAGGACCCCGGCAGCCATCAAGGAATTCTTGAAGGGCAAGACGAATGCTGAGAAGCTGGCATTGCGTCAGAATGGCAAGATCGCTCCGGTGGTTGCAGAGCTCGAAGCCAACAAGAAGAAGAAAGAGAAGGCAACGGTTGACACGGACGGCATGCTGGAAGAACTAGACGCGTAAGTGTCGTGAAATCCTAGGAGTAGCCGCTGTTCGGATCGCGTATCGGGACGGCACGGAAACTAGGTTGCAGAAGAAGTGATACGGACACCGCATAAAGAAGAGTCCATCACCTTGGTTGGTTCGTCTAGAGGCCTAGGATTCGCGACTGTCCATCGCGACACGTGGGTTCGAATCCCACACCAACCGCCAACACACCCGCAATAGACTCAGAATTGAGCCTCCTGAGTTGTGCCTTGCGGTAGCCCCGACAGTCCCCCGGCTGATCGGGGTTTTTCTTTATTATTGGTAGAGAGTAATCTACATTAATTCCTACAAGTAATTCGAAAATACGCTCGCAGGTCCGTTGCAATTTCTCCTACTAATGGTAATAATGGAGTCGTAGTCAACCACATATGAGGCTCAACTCAAATGACACACCTCCCCACGGACGACCTAGACCTCGACAGTCTCCTTGCTGACAGCATTGCAGCCAGACAAAAGAAGGCTTCCACGCCAAAACCCCCACGCACTCCCAAGCCCAAGGACATGTCCTCAGCCAATGCCCACTGGCTGAATGCAAAGGAGACTTCCGACTATGAGCGGAAACTCGCCAACGCGGACCTTCGCGCTCTGTGGAAGCCCCAGACAGCTGTCGCAATGTTCTCCGTGCAAGTGTGTCTCCGCTGTGGTGCCCGTCACACCCACTTCGAGGGGTTCTTCCAGCAGCAGCGTCACGCCTCGCACCGCGACACGGAAAAGTGGGTTCCAGCAACCGACTCGACCATGCTGCAGAACCTCCCCAAGCACAAGAAAATCACCCTCCACGAAGCTGACGCATGCATTGATTGCATTGTCTCGTTGGATTACATCAACCCATCCCCAACCGATACGGAGCCTCCGATAAATGCGTGGACGCCCTCGAAACACCATTCAAAACTTGCAAATGAACATCTCGCTCCCCGAGGATTTGGCAGGGAGAGTGAAACTCCATCTGTGGAGTGAGATGGAAGGCAAGATTCCCCATGGCGCGCAAGCAGCCTTCTTCGAACAACTTGTGAGGGATTTCTTCAATGAAAAAGACAAAGTGGTATCCGGCAGGGATTGATCCGGTTCTCGAAGGTTTTTACGAGAGGGATTGGTCAGCCGTTTTAGGAGATTCATTTGCAGCCGGAGAACCAGATTACTGGGACGGCCGGGGATGGTATTACGGAACTTCTAGTGGGACAATCTTTAAGGAATCCGGATATGTCTCTAATGATAAGCCCTGGCGTGGCCTCTCGGAGCCTCCTCATGCCGAATGATTCCATTGGCGTGCGTTTGATGAAGGCTCAGCACCGTCTAGGCATGCGCAACATTGCAGTAGCCGAGCGTGCTGAAGTCAAACCGTCCAACTATTCACGATTCCTGTACGACCGCAACGTACCGTCAGTGCCAACATTGATTAAGCTGGCCGAGGCTTTGCATACGTCAACTGATTACTTGTGTGGTCTGACCAGCAATCCCAACCCGAGGAAGCCATGACAGACACACAGATTATAGACATGGCGAAGGCCCACTACGTAGATGCCACTCGCATTTCCACGGTATTGTCTTTCGCCCGCGCTCTGCTATCTGCAAGCAAACCTGCCGTGGCGCAGCACGAACGCGAGGCTTTCGAGCGCTGGTATACGCGTGGCACGATGAAGCCAATTACGGCCCACGATCGCGACGCGGTTACTGCTTGGGATTCGTGGCAAGCGCGCGCCATGCTCGCCGCGCCAGCGCAATCGGGGGAGCCGGTCTATGCGTATATCTACGAGTACGAAACAGCATTCGGACTCCATCGTCAGCTTGAGCCGGGAACATACAACGGATCGAACCCGACGCGCGCCGTCAAGGTCTACGCGGCCCCGCAGCCAGCACAGACGGAGCGGGCGCTGACAGGGGAGCAGTCATGACCCAAGTCTACATCAGCGGTCCAATCACAGGCCTCCCCGACCTCAATCGTGCAGCATTCGATCATGAGGAGAGGTTGCTGAGGGAAGTGGGGTATGAGACGTTCAATCCTCATTCGATCACACCACCAAGTGATGAAGTCTTGCAGGAGTGGGCGCACACACAGAAGGATCACGGGAAGGAGAATCTGTGGAGGCATTACATGAGAATCTGTGTAGGCCAAATCCCCCTTTGCGACAGCATGCGAATGCTTCCAGATTGGCAAAACAGCAAAGGGGCTGTGTGGGAGCATCGGATTGCGATGATGTTGGGGCTTGAGGTGACATACTGCCCTGTAGTGGAGGTGCCGAAATGGTAAAAAGCAAGGTTATCTACCATGGAAACTTATTCGGCGATTACACATTTGTGTTTGATGATTGCGAATGTGTAGGATTTACAGGTCCGCGAGCCCCTTATTACACAACAACAGTCGAAGACTTTATCAAAGACTTGGAAGATGGAAAGTATGGAGGATTCGAGCACGATCCAATCGAACGATACCTAAGAACAATCACGTTCCGTTAACGCCAGCAGGCTGGCACAGTCAAAGAAGGCTCATATGACAGACAACACAATCCCGCCATGGGAATTCGAGGACAAAGCTCCTCTTGCAGGTTCGATTACCCCTACCCACCACCAGTCCGTGGAACTCAACCCCGAGCAAAAGATCGCAGTTCAGCGCCTCATCGACTTCATCGAAGACCCTGGCACATTCGACTGGTATTTTTGTTTCACAGGATTCGCGGGCACAGGCAAAACCTTCTGCATGCGCGAGGTGGTGGCACGATGCCGAACAAGCGCCTCTTCCTTCGCCTACACCGCCCCCACCAACAAGGCCGCCAAGGTCCTCCGACAGGTAACCGGCAATGCATGCACTATTTATTCTTTGTTGGGCCTGCGTGTTGATAAGTCTGGCGAACTTAAACAAGTTGTCGCAGGCAAGAGTCCTGACCTATCTGATCTTGACGTTGTTGTTGTTGATGAAGCTTCAATGGTCAACAGGAACCTGTTCGACATTCTTCGAGTGAGTGCGGAGAGGTGGCAATTCAAGGTTGTGTTCATGGGGGATCTGGCGCAATTGCCTCCGGTTGGGGAGCCGTCGTCAATGGCCCTCGGCGGCATGGTAGGGGCCAACCTCACCCGCGTCATGCGCCATGACAACCAAATCCTCACATTCGCCACGAGCGTGCGAGAGCAGATCAACAGCTTGGCGCCAAGTATCAAGATCAAGTCAGACAACGACACCCACCAGGGTGTGTGGAAGCTCTCACAACACGAATTCAAACAACGCATTTTCGCGGCAGCCGCTGCAGGAGAATTCGCTGATGGAACCCAATCGAAGATCATATCCTGGCGCAACGTCAGGGTGGCTGAGTACAACAATATTGCTCGTGCAGCTCTTTTTGGGGCTGACGCTATTCCCGGCTTTTATCTCTCTGGTGACAGGGTTGTGGCTGCTGGTCCTTGCGTTAGGGGTGATGAGACTCTGCTTAATACTGACGACGAAGCTATTGTGGAAGGTGTGGCGAATTGCGTTCATCCTTTAGAGCCGAAGTATCATGCACTGGAGCTGAAAAGTAGGAGCGAGGACAATCGCGTGATTAGGCTGCTGGTTATCCACCCACAGAGTCGGCAGCAGTTCGAGAACGACAGTCAGGAGCTTGCGCACCAGGCGAGAGGGAATCCGAAGTTGTGGAAAAGGTTCTGGGAGCACAAAGAATTGTTCCATGACGTCAGGTATGCATACGCAATCACTGCCCACCGCTCACAGGGGTCAACCTATGAAACCGTTTTCGTTGATTATCAGGACATCCTGTACAACCGCAACCGTAAAGAAGCTTTTTCTTGCCTTTACGTAGCCTGCACAAGACCAACTACTAAATTGTTCCTTGCGTGAGGATGCTATGGGCGGAATCTGTAAAAAGCAAGAGGCACATAGGAGAGCTTACAACTGCTGGGTTAACATGAAGCAGCGTTGTAAGAATCCTAATCATCCGAACTATGAATCCTATGGGGGTCGCGGTATTTCTTATCACCCTGATTGGGATATTTTTGAAAATTTCCTGGAAGACATGGGAGAACCGCCAGAAGGTCTTACCTTGGAAAGGGTCGATAATAATCAAGGGTATTCAAAAGGTAATTGTGAGTGGAAAACAATGGCGGAGCAAAATGCCAATAAACGACCCCAAAAAGTCCGCCATGATAATGGTACAGGTATCAAAGGTGTAGGCAGGCGTTCTGATGGGAGTTTTTTAGCACGAACAGATCAGAAAAGCGGCACGAAATTACTGTACTATGGAAGATCCTTTGAGGATGCTGTAGCTGCTCGAAAAAAGTGGGAGGCCGAACATGGGAATAGTTGAGGTGCCCCAGAAGCTGTGGGACGACATTCTCGACCTTCTCGGTGACTACGAAGTGTGTCGTTACATGGGAGGCAACGATCTCTTGCAACGTATTCGGCAGCATTTCGACGGAGCAGAGGAACTGGATTGATATGAATTATTAGTAGGGAGTAATCTACATTAATTCCTACTAACAAATCGCAACACCAACCGTAAGAGAGGTTTGATATGGCATACGAAAAGAACATTGCAGCCCTGCTGCGTGAAGACTCCAAGACAATCCGCGTCACGTTCAATCCGAATCGCTATGAGACGGAATGGGCAAAGGGGCAGGAGCATGCGCAGGAGAAGTTGTACAACTACGTGACACATTTTGATGTTGCCGTTGGAGACAGTGTGTTGGTCGAAGCAGCTGGCCAGCTCAAGGTTGTCACCGTCGTCAACATCGATGACGGGGTGAAGATTGAACCGGGCGCTGATTATGCCCTGCGTTGGGTCATCATGAAAATAGACCTCACCGAGCACAATGCCAACATGGCACGTAATGAGGAAATCGAAACAATGGTGAAGGAAGCCTATCAAAAGAATCTCCGCCGCTCGTTCGCTCAGCAAATCCTCTCCGGTGTTGATGACTCGGCACGCGACAATCTGCAAAAACTATTGGGAGCTTCGTGATGCACCTGCGAAAACGAATGACATTCCACGGGGTTGAGTACCTGGTTGTGCCGGTGGAGTTGTGGGAGGAGGCGAAGGAAAATGTAATTGCTCTTATTGGATTTGCCGAACAGGAAGGGCAAACGCATGTAGAAGTGGGGGCAAGAGATTTCCACGCCAACATGCTGGCCTATGAAGGCTCAAACGAACCAGAGGAGTTGAATGATGAGTGACATTGTCCGAGTCCTCCGCATTCTCGAATATGTCGGAGACCGTGAGTGGGTCGAAACCACTCTAATGCGCACGGCAGTTCCTGCAAATGGGGAGCACAGAATCAATAATGTGTGTACGATCCGTTCTGCCATCATCGGCCAATACCCGGAAATCCTGGAGACTAAAAGTGAGTGATGTTATCGCCGAAAAGATCCAATACTGGCGTGCGAAAGCGGCCACTCCCGAAGGCCTCTCGCTTGATGAGATGCGGGAGGCCATTGCAGCAATCCGCAAGGAGCGCGTTCATGCGCAGGAAACTAGCACCAAATCCAAGGCTCGCAAGGCCACGGCAAAGGCTAAAGCCGAACCGGTGGATTCGGATGGTTTGTTAGGTGAACTTGGTTTGTAATCAACAGCAGGATTATTGGAGGCTCAAAATGAAGCAACAACAGCAAATGTGGGTGCGTGTGCAAGAGTCTTGGGAAAATCCTGGCAGTCTCATGTACTCCCTCTCGGACATGGATATGAGCAAGCATGGTTGGCTCATGCTGCCGGACACCATCACCGTCGAATTCGACATTCCCAATCATGTCGATGTTCGTGCGTTGAAATTGTCCCAGCTAGAAAAAACGAAGAAGGAGCTTCAGGCCGAGTTCACAGCCCGTGTGACGGAATTGCAATCACAAATCAACGAATTGCTGGCGATTGAGGGTTGACATGGAACCTCAAACAAAGCCAATGTTTCCTCACACGATTGACAGCACAATCCTGTCAACCTTTCGCTCATGCCCACAGAAGTTCTTTTACCAATATGTGTCCCATTGGAAGCCCGTCAGCCAATCCGTCCACCTCGTCGCCGGAGGAGCGTTTGCAGCAGCTATTGAGCAAGCTAGAGTCGCCTTCTACGTTGAAGGGCGAACCTCTTCTGACGCAGAGGCTGCAGGACTTTCTGCCCTTATTGCACATTATGGCGACTTCAACTGTCCTGATGACTCTGCCAAATCCCTCGAACGAATGTGTGGGGCGTTTGAATTCTACCTGTTTAACTACCCTCTTGGAGCTGATGGGGCCAATCCCATTACGCTGTCGTCAGGCCGTAGAGGGATAGAATTTTCTTTTGCAGAACCGCTTGAAGTCAGACATCCTGTGACAGGTGATCCGATCCTGTACACAGGACGGAGTGACATGATTGCGGAACGCTACGGCACAGGAGTGTGGATTTATGACGAGAAGACCACCTCTTCATTGGGAGCTACTTGGGGTCGTCAGTGGGAGATGCGGTCCCAATTCACTGGCTACTCTTGGGCTGCTCGGAGGCAGGGGATCAAAACGGCTGGAACTATTGTTCGTGGTGTATCCATCCTCAAAACGAAATACGATACTCTCGAAGTTCCTACTTATCGTAGCGATTACGAAATTGATCGTTGGGAGCAGCAGGTTAACCGAGACATTCTGCGAATGATCCGTTGCTGGGAGGAAGGTTACTGGGACTGGTCCCTCGATGGCGCATGCACGGACTACGGCGGGTGCTCCTTCGTGTCGGTGTGCAAGTCGTCAAATCCTGAGGAGTGGCTGCCAGCAAAGTTCGAGCAGCGTGTTTGGGACCCACTTGCACGCAGGGAGTTGTCTGTAGCCGAGCATGAGGCATCGTGGGGTCATGTTCGTCACGAATCGTTGCCACCAGCGCCAGGCCTGAAGGGAGCCCCCACAGACGACGGACAATCTCTTGGCGACGAACTAGCAGGCATGCTCTAGACATGTACGAACAACATTTCTATGTCGAAGGCACCTTCCTTGGAAGTGTTGTTCGGCCCGCGATGATCGTGCATGCCGAGAGGCAACCGCCTTATAGCTACGTGTATCTATGCCCGGATTGTGGGGAAGTATGGGCACGATGCCCTGTCAAACGAACTGACTATGACCCCCCAAGGGAAAGTAAATGGCAGGTTCAGGGAGGTTATTGCCGACAGCACCCTGGCCCTTCCCCATTCACCGTAGCTGGTAGCCTGCTCCTCAGCTGGGAACCGGAGTACTCGAACTTGCTTTTGAGTTGCCCTGATGTGGTCAAATGGGAGTTCGAGAGGCACATGGAATTCATTGAACGAAGGATTGCAAATGACTGAAGAAAAGAAATCCACCCTTCCCGGCACGAATGTGCTGTTGATGGGTCCAGCAGGAACCGGCAAAACCAGAGCCATTGGCACGTTGGTGGATGCTGGCCTTGAAGTCTTCTACCTCGGCCTCGAACCTGGCCTGGAATCCCTCCTCGGCTATTTCACCGATGCGGGAACGGAAATCCCCAAGAACCTTCACTGGCATCAGCTGGAAGCCCCCAAGGCATCCTTTACCGAATTTCTCGATGCCGCCAACAAGATCAACACACTGGCCTTGGACAGCCTAGCGAAAATGTCGGACCCCAACCGCTCCAAGCACAATCAGTTCATCAAAATGATTGAGGCGTTCAACAACTTCCCGGATGACCGCACAGGGGAGAAGTTCGGCTGCGTGGACACATGGGGACCATCGCGGGCGCTCGTGATGGATGGCATGGCGGGGTTAGGGCGTGCGGCTATGGCTCTCGTAGTCGGTGGCAAACCCGTGCGCAACCAATCCGATTGGGGCATTGCAATGGACACCGTAGAGAAGATCCTGCGCATGCTCACGGATAACTGCAAATGCCATTTCGTTCTCATCGGGCATGTGGAGCGGGAGACGGACGCGGTGCTGGGCGGCGTGAAGATTAGTCTCTCAGCATTGGGCAACAAGCTCGGTCCGAAGATCAATCCGATGTTTTCGGATGTTATCCTCACCGTTCGAGAAGGTGCGAAATGGACATGGGATACGGGATCGGCTCTGGCTGACGTCAAAACTCGCAACCTGCCGGTGGCTCAAGGGATTGCCCCGGACTTCCGGCAGATCATTTCGAAGTGGAAATCACGCGGAGGTGTATTGTGAAAGCATTCCTGATTACAATTTGCATCCTGGAAGCTCTGGGTACTGTGCTTGCAAAGAGCACACTCGAAAGACTCATCACCATCGCCCTCCTCTTGTGGGGACTCTACCTTCTCTACCCGATGGTGTTTGTATGAGCGCTTACGCAGTCGTCATCATTCTTCTCTACATCGGTGCGTGTCTGTATTTTTCGTTTATTTAACCATAGGAATTAATCTACTTTAATTCCTACCAATAAATCGGAGGCATTGGTAAATAACTGGCTACCACCCTCATATCATACGACGTATCATTTACCCATCGATGTGACCCATCGGTACAATTGCTCTAAGCCCAAAACCAAGGATACACAATCATGTTTGATGCAGATTCCTTTCTTCAGTCCTCAGTTTCCGAAGCCAACTCTACTGCCCTCATTCCGTGCCCGATCGGCGAGTTTCAAGGCATTATCAGCAAGATTGCCCCCCGCCAATGGCAATCCAAAGACGGCACCCAATCCGGTGTTGCCCTCGACGTTTTCTGGCTCGTGGAAGATGCTGGCGTGAAGGCCACTTGCGGTCGCGAAGAAGTCGTGGTCAAACAAGGCCTCATGCTGGACACCAACCCGCAGGGTGGCCTCGACATGTCCGCAGGTAAGAATGTGGGCTTGGGACGACTGCGGGAGGCTGTAGGCAAGAACCAACCCGGTGAGGCGTTCTCGTTCGCTATGCTGCCAGGCCTCATGGCCAAGATTAGCGTAACTCACAGAGAAGACAAGAACGACCCGAGCATCGTGTACGGCGAAGTGAAGATGGTCACAAAGCTGTCGTGATGTGAGGGCGTAGTCCTAACCCGTCCGCCCTCTCGTCTGAGGGCGGTTTTACTTGAACAAGGCCATGACAAAGATAATCGAAATCGTAGATACCGATTACTATTCGAATAGTAATTCGCATGTGGTGTTGGAAGATGGCGTCAGCATCAAGGATGAGTATGCTGTTTACCGGAAACTTCACTACACGGAGCAACGAACACCAATCTTCGTGGACGGAATTGAGCATGGCTACACATGCGACTTTGGGGCGTGGCTAATCCACCACGGAAAAGCCCACCCGCCTTCTGAAGATGAATTCGACACATTCCAAGAGGAATGATGCTATGCAAACAATCCAAGAGAAAAAGCTAATCATCACAGAAGGTCGGCAACGGCAAGAATTCGATCCTATTGCCATGGCCGAGTTGTCGGAGGCCATCCTCGCACGCGGGCTCATGCATGCCGTGGTCGTGCGAGAGTCGCCCGAGGGATTGGTACTCGTCGCTGGCGAACGCCGTCTCCGGGCCATGAAAGACCTCTGGATGCTGGGAGGTCAATTGAAGTTCAACGGGGAGATTGTTCCTGAAGGAGAGATTCCATATGTCACTCTCGGTCAACTTGCGCCCCTCGAAGCTGAGGAGGCGGAACTCTCTGAAAATTTGCATCGCAAGGACCTTACGTGGCAAGAAAACTCCGCCGCGATGGCAAAACTCCATTCTCTTCGCTCTCGCCAAGCACAGGCCGAGGGGAGGGTGCATACTGTGGCAGACACAGCCATGGAAACCAAGGGCCGTTCCGACGGCGGTTATCAGGCGGCTGTACGGAAGGACTTAGTTGTTGCTAAATTCCTCCACCTACCTGAAATCGCCAAAGCGAAGACTGCCGATGAGGCCTTCAAGATCTTAAAACGCCAGGAAGAATCCCAACGCAACGTCGCTCTCGCAGCCGAGGTCGGCAAAACCTTCACTCAATCAATCCATGAACTCCACAACACGAATTGTTTGTCTTGGATGCGTAGTGCGGAGGCAAACCAGTTTGATGTTATTCTCACGGACCCTCCGTACGGGATGGGAGCGGACTCATTCGGGGATGCCGCCGGAAAACTCGGGGGAATCGAGCATCACTATAAGGATGACTACGATCACTGGAAGTCCCTCATGGACGAATGGTGCGGGCTTGCGTTTCGCGTTGCGAAGCCTCAAGCACACGCATATGTTTTCTGTGACCTCGACAACTTTCACGAACTGAAGCGAATGATGACCCAAGCTGGCTGGTGGGTCACACGTACACCATTCATTTGCACGAAACCAAACAGTGGTCGTGTGCCCCATCCGGAGCATGGGCCGAGAAGGCAATGGGAGATGATTCTGTATGCAATCAAGGGAAAGAAACCTACGACGGGCATATACCCAGATGTCATTACGACTATGGCCGACCCCAACATGTCCCACGGTGCGCAAAAGCCAGTCGCTCTTTATCTTGACCTGCTTAAGCGGAGCGTTAGAGCAGGAGACACAGTGCTGGACAGCTTTGCCGGTAGTGGGACGATTTTTCCTGCCGCTCATGCTTACAAGGTGAAGGCAGTGGGGATCGAGATGAATCCTGAATACTACTCACTCGCATTGCAACGGATGAAAGGATTGGATGAATCTGCAACTCTTTCACAAGCTCAAGGCAATGCCCTCGCCAATGAATTGCAGTCTCTTATGAGGAAGTGACATGAAAACATTTGATGTGTTGGTAAAGCTAGACCAATTCCCCCGGTCTGTCGTAATGTTTCAGGTCAATGCTAAAACCACAAAAGAGGCTTTTACTAAGGCACGTAAGGTTGCCTGTAAATGCCATTCGTCCCGCATTCGTGTGGAGCGTGTCGAATGATCCCGCCTCGACTTCCTCGCACTCACCTCGGATGGCACCCTCTTATGGTTGTCGTCGGCCTCGCTATCCGAAAACCTGAGCACGCCCACGAGCATTTTCTCGTAAACTCAACTCGACAAGCCATTTCAAGAGCAATGGTTAGCTCGCGAATCGAACACAAACAAACCAGAAAGGACTGATATGCCTATTCGCGGAACCGGCAAGCTAGATGCTAACGTACTGATTGTCGGGGAATTTCCACACGAAGCCGATCTACGCCGTGAAGAACCGTTCATCGGTGGGGCCGGATTCGAGGCTACTAAAATGTTGGCTGAGGCTGGATTGTCTAGAGACCAATGCTATTTGACCTATGTTTTTAAAGACAGGTGCCTAGGGATTTCCAGCCTAGTCGCAGAGAAAAAGAAGGGCATAACCTCCCGACATGTCTTGTACAAGGGAAAGTGGGTGATGCCGCAGCTAGTTGACGCGGTGGAGGCGCTCCGCGAGGAGATTCGGAGAGTTGGCCCCAACGTCGTATGCACGACCGGCAACCTCGCGTTGTGGGCGCTCACGGGTGAATGGTCGTCATTCAATTGGCGATCCTCCGTCATGGAGTCCGACCTCATCCCCGGATTGAAGGTCATCCCCACATTGCCCTTCTCTATCGTGAACGTGCAGTGGAGCCAACGCCCGATTATTGTTCATGATTTGAAGCGGGTGAAACGGCATGAGGATAAACCGGGGGTGATGGATCGTGGGTACAAGTTCAACGCACAGCCGACCTATGAGCAAGCACGTGACACACTCGAAAGCCTAATTAAACAGGCTCTAGACGCTCCCGAGCACGCACCCGTGAAAATGGGCGTAGACATTGAGACACGGGCAGGTCATATATCGTCAATTGCCTTTGCATGGTCGTCAACAGAGGCCATTTGTATCCCATTGATGAAAACAAACAATCCAGAAGGCTACTGGCCACTGGAGGAAGAAGCCTCTCTAGTCGAACGCATGTGTGCTCTCATGCGCGAGATTGTTGTCATCGGCCAAAACTGGAACTATGACGCTCAATACATCTACCGGCACTGGCATTTCATGTGCCCCAATGTCGTAGACACGATGATCCAGCAACACTCATGCTTTAGCAATTTGCCGAAGAATTTGGCCTTCCTCTCCTCGATGTATTGTGAGGATCACTTGTACTGGAAGGATGATCGAACCAATTGGGAGGAAGGTCAAGATGGAGAAGGAGAAATACAGTATTGGCGCTACAATTGCACTGACGCTGCTCGCACTCTTGCTATTCACCATGTTCTCTCTAACGTGTCTCGCGGTATGGGGTTGGATAGCGTCAATGAATTCCAACAGTCTCTGCGCCAACGTGTCCTCAACACGATGATTCGCGGCGTGCGCGTGGACCACAAGCTCCGCGCTCAACTCTCATTCGACCTCATGGCCGAAGTGGCCTCCCGCGAACAGTGGATGCAGGACGTCCTTGGGCAAACAATCAACATCAAGTCACCACCTCAAATGGCTGACTTCTTTTACAGGCAGATGGGCCAGCGGGAGATTAAAAATCGAAAAACACAATCCGTCACATGCAATGATGAGGCACTTCACAAGATTGCTAGCCGTGAGCCGATCTTACTTCCAGTTACCAGAAAGATTGCCGAATTGCGCTCATTGGGGGTGTTCCACTCTACTTTTGTGCAGGCGGGACTCGATATTGACGGCCGCATGCGATGCACATTCAATGTCTGCGGAACGGAAACTTATCGTTTCGCCTCATCAAAAAATGCGTTCAATACTGGAATGAATATGCAGAATATTCCGAAGGGTGGGGATACTGAGGACGATGGCCTCGAACTCCCCAACATTCGGAAACTGTTTATCCCGGACCAGGGCATGACAATGTTCGACATTGACCTCGACAGCGCCGACCTGCGAATTGTCACCTGGGAGTCCAATTGTCAATGGATGAAAGAGAACTTCAAGGCCGGCCGCAAGCCCTATGTTGAAGTTATGAAGGAGTACTATCATGACCAAAGTATGTCGAAGAACTCGCACCCGCGCGAGTATGCGATGTTTAAGTCACTGTGTCATGGCACGAACTATCTTGGCACAGCTGACGGCATCGCACCCCGCATCGGCCTCCTTGTCCACGAGACTGAACGGATTCAAAAATGGTACTTCTCGCTGTGCCCCGAGATTGCTAAATGGCAAGAGGATATCAAGAAACAAGTATCTGGTCGTCGCTATGTGGAGAATGCGTTCGGCTATCGAAATTACTTCTTCGACCGGATCGAAGGGACGATCTTTAACCAGGCAGTGGCGTGGATACCCCAGTCAACCGTTGCGTGTTTGATTAACCGGGCGTGGGCAGCGATTGAAGATGGGATGCCGGAAGCGGAGATTCTGATTCAGGTGCATGATAGTCTCGTAGGGGCTGTGCCCAGTCACCGCAAGTCCGAGTTGTTACCTCGCATTGCCGAGCTAGCAACCGTGCCTATTCCATATGCAGACCCACTGTTGATTCCTGTGGGGTTTGTGTCAAGTGAGAAGTCGTGGGGCGATTGCGACTAGCCTAGGAGGCTGTATGCGGTCATACTTTTGTTACGTAAGAACAACTGACAACCAATTCTTCTCCTGCTCCATTGCAGTTGACAACATCGACTCCGCACCGCTAGCAGCCTTTCGCAGGTTCCGGGAAATGGGGAATCCTTTGCCAGCAAACCCAGCAATGATTGTGAGCATGCGATTCGTGGCGGATGATCGCAATCTCATGGAGGGCATGCCGGTTAGCGAGGTGGCGCATGGCGACCCGGATTCGTATGCGGTCTATAGTGAGTACGTCCGTGGGGAGACGGTCACACACTAGCCCACCTCCTTAAAAGAAAAAAGCCCACACCTTAATCGATGTGGGCTTTTTTGGTAGGAATTAATCTACATTACTTCCTACTATTAATTCCGCCAATGGCTGCCGCCAAACACCCTCACCCCGGCCCACATCAGCCAAGCTCGCCAACGGGGGACACCCGTAGCCAATGAAGCTTCCTTCAGGACAGCATCGGCTTGTGCGCGAGTACAAAAATGTTGCGTGTAAGCCCAGTCATGCACCACAGAAGCTTCCGATGACGTATCCCCGCACAACTCATACACCACGGGAATTCTCGGCACACTAGCGAAGTCCGTCACAAACCCCGGAGGCACCATCACCAATGCCCCCAGCACTTCACTATAGTACGACAGCGTGCTCGTAAGCCGCCATTGCCCATCATCATATTCGCTCGCTGGTTCTACGATCAGCTTTGAGCGGAACTCGGCAGTCATTTCGCCAACGCCGCAGTGATCGATGCGACAAGGGCAGCCCGGGCATCATCATCGATCTTCTGAATCGTAGTCCATTGCTCCGGGGTGAATGTGGTGGTGCCTGCCGCATTGGCTTGTTGAATCATCGCGCTAATCTGCTGCGCGTTTGCGATTGCCGTTGCGGCAGCATTCGTTGCGGCCAACAACAGCGAGAGAGCTTCAGCTACTGAACCCATGATATTGCTCCTTTACTTGAGGGGGGTGCCAGACAACTTCGGGAGGAGAGCTTGTGCTTCGGTCAACAACGAAGTGGCCGTTGAAAGATAGCCAGCAACCCCCGTGACATTCGTCGGATTCGAAACCACAACCATCTCACCAGCATCCAGCGAAGCACGAGCCTTGTCGGTGAGGTCAAGGATCTGCTGACCTTGCGAAGTCGACAACGTGCCTGCTGTGAGAGCTGCAGCCGCCGACGAACGCACCGCTGCCACCGTGCCATACGCATACGCCAGGCCTTGTGAGGGGCTTGTCGCCGGGGTCAGCCCCAAGCTTGAGCACGCCGACAGTACAACCAATGCCCCTACAGCAATCATGTTTCGAAGCTTCATTTCAAATTCTCCGGGAGTTGTGGAAGATCAGGCAACTTCTTTGCATATCCAAGAGCATGCACCACCTTCAGCAAAGTGCGTGCAGCAGTATAGAGCCCAACAAGAGCAGCAACCAAAGGAACATAGTTGGCAGGAACGTGACCGCTGCCAATAGCAACAGCAGTCGCAACAGTGGCGGCAAACTCGCTGCTTTTGAAGCCGATTGCGGGGCCGACAGGGAGCGTAGGCGTTGTCGTCGGCGTTGAGCTTTTGTCATCCAATGGGACCTCCGTTTGGGGAATCATGTAAGGGAACCTCCTGCAACCATGTTGTTAGCAATGCGATTCATCCTACCATCTGCATACTGCGGCTGCTTCAAGCCAGCCAGGTACTGCAAACGCCGTGCGTTGAACTTGGCTACCACTTCCCAGGGATTAGCCATTGACAGGATCGTGCCGAGGTCCGAACCTGTGGCTGTGGTCTGGAAGATTGACTGCAGCCATTGAAGCGGATGGCCACCATTGTAGGCTGTATCAAAAACTTGAAAGGCAACCGGTAACGGAAAGAATTCGCACCCGAAGGGGGACCAATAGTTGGCCATCGCAATCTCTTTGGCGGTGGCTTGCGGCAAATCCTTCATCGCCCCGACATACCCCCACCGACGAGCAACCGCTGCAGTCACGCCCCACATGGTCTCGCCACCATTATCCACGGTGTACTTCCCCTCATTCCCCAGCGTCAGCACCCAACACTTGTCAAATGCCTCACTCATCACCCTTCCCCTTCGGAGTGTACCGACCAGTCCAGATCAAATACTTCCCCACTACCAGAGCAGTGACCTGAACGATGATATAAACCAGCGTTGCGAGTTTAATCCAGTCGTCCAAGTGTGCCCCTAATGTTAGCCACATGCTCACCCCCGCAGGAGGTGCAACCTTGGCCACGCTGGAGGCAATCTCCTGCTTGAAGTTATCCATGTTCAGCATCCATTGCCCCGTTTGATTTATTGGTAGGAAGTAATAATTATTAATTTCTACTATAAATTACACAATCGTGTAAGAGAATTGAATTTCATATGAGTCCCCAGGCCCTGAACTCGCTGGAGACGCACCATTCACCACACCAGAAGTGTCCCGGAATAATCGAACCTGCTGGGCAGATGGAGTCACATCACACATTGCCGTGTAGGACGTTCCTGTTGACACCCGATTAAACCGAGCCCCCCCAGTTGTCTGATCATTTGCATTCAAGTTGGGAGCGCTCGGAGGAAGCCCAAACAGGATATCCCCAGACCCAATAGCCGTAGTCGACCCAACAGTCATAGCAATATTCACCGTCACCACAATCCCCTGCCTGTTCCAGGTGCCTGTGATTGTTCCATTCCCAATGCTTGTCCCGCCGCCAGAAGAGGTGAAGCTCGGAGTGTAGGTAGCCGCCCCGTGATAAATTAAATTCGTCCCACTCCCACTGCCATCCAATACAGGAGGGTTATTGTAGGTTCCAGGGCCAATAGTGACAGACTGCACACCAGACGCCAGCACCACTGTCGGGCCGATATCGCACCCTGTAATCGAGTGGTTCGCACCATTGACGGTAATAGGGCTTCCACCAGCTACACGCGTGCCAGCGATGAGAATTCCCCGAGAGTTCACAGAGAAATTCAAATCCCCAAGATACCCACCATGAATATGGAAATCATTGCAATTTCCAAAAGCAATCGATGGTGAGCCGTTGGTCTCGCACCCAACCAACACGCGAGGCACCGCCAAAGTCTGTGGACTTGCGTTAAACACAACCTGCAGCCCATACTTTCCCGAACCAATCGCCGCATTATACTGATTGTATTCTGTATTCCCCATGAAGAACTGGGACCCAGCAGTCGTTTGTGAGAAGTACACACACACATCATTAAAGTTAATAATGCGGCAATTGACAATACTCTGATGCCCATCATTAGCATTGATAGAGCCGATCACGACACCCTTCCCTACTCCCTGTGTTGCCCCTTGCCCGTCCAGCCACAGCTTTTCCAGAAACACCCCATCACCCAGCCAAAAAAGATCATTCGCGCCAACCTTGAAGATCTTTGTGGAAAACTTACCCTGCCCGATCAATGAAGTGTTGTTTGGAATGTTTACTGTGGCTGATAAGAGATAGTTGACGGCTGGGTCAGGCACATAAATAACCTTTCCTGAGTAGGCTGCAATGGCAGCTGCAAAAGCTGCGGTGTCATCAGTGACCCCGTCGCCCACCGCTCCAAAGTCTTTCACACTTGGCAAATCTTGCATCTTCGCTTGTGCCGACCTCGTAGGGGCCGACGAGAGCTGCACAAAAGAAACTTGCGAGGAGTCTTCGCTGTAGTACGTAGGCATAATTACCCCAAAAAAAGCACACGAATTCGGAGGGAGTACTGAGGAGAACCAGCAGACCCCGCCACCGTCGTTGCGTAAGTGATTGCTTGCCCAGCGGGAACATATACAGTGTAGACCTGGCTGATCTCATTCCCTAGAGTAATCAAAGACATGTTCCCGGTCGATGCCAGAATTCCAGCACTGCCGTTGTTCCAGCCAACAGTAGTACTGACTGTCCCCCCAGTCCCCCCTGTTGTACAAAGCATATCCACAATAACTTGATAGAAACCAGAAGTAGCGGCTGTATAGATGGTTGTAGTGGAGATTGACGTTGTTTGAGTAATGGAGTTCAGCAAGGCATACTCAACCGGCACTCCATTAGCGACAGTGGCTACCCCTCCGTAAGAGATGACCGACCCATTAATCTGTAAATTGCTCACAGGGAATGTTTGAGCATGCCCAATGACATTCCACAGAAGCAGGAAAATCCCAATAAGAATCTTTTTCACAGCTGTCTCCTTTAATAAGGAAGAGCAAAAGTGCCGAATACAATCAAGCAGACTGTTGTAGGGTCTGTAGCCACTTGCAGGGTGTTCTCGAATTGCACAGTAACATTTGCAATAGATTCCGCTGTCACAGCACTAAATCCCAGCAAATTACTAGTCAATTGATAGACATTTTGTGCCTGGGCTTGTGCCGTAGCATAAGTAATAGTGTAGTTTCCAGCACTATTTCTCACAACGCCGCTCACACCCGAAGACTGCACAACAGCCCCGGTAGAACCGTTGAACCGCACCCAGGCTATTGGAGAGTTAACACTATTGTTGCCACTGGCCCCGTAAACGAATTTGTTAATGGCGTTCAGCCAGGCAGACGTTATGGGATTGTTCTGATTGTAATCCTGATAATTTACTGATGGCATTATACTTGCACTCCCGCAGCATCTACCCAAATTGGTGTAGGGATTAACACTTTAGCCCACACCATGAAGCCTAGGGTGGTGTCGAAATAAGGCTGACCAGCAAAAGTCGGAATAGGCCTGGAAGATGTAGGCCCTGAGGTGGTGTTCGTCCCCACAAAAGCAGACAATAATCCCAAGGGAATGTCGGCAGTTTGTCCTGATACCACACCTGTAACAGTGTCCGTACTTGCCAGTACACGCCCATTCATGGGGTATGACCCTTGCTCTGCCATAATCTAACCCCTCAGGTTAAGGAAGATTGTAACCGTTAACGAATTCGACGTGCCCGGATAAACCCATTGCAAGTCATTGTACTGACTGTAAAAGTAGCATTACCTAGCAGATAAACAGTGGTTGTTGAGGCTATGCTTACCCGAACAGAAGAAACCTGTAAGATAGCCCCGCCAGGCAAAACAGCCGCTGATTGCGTAAACCCTGTGGATGCCCCGGTATTGGCTGCGGGAAATGTGACACTTGTTGTGCTTATCCCAGCATTGTAAGCACTTTCAGAAGTCGATCCTGCCGGGACAAATGTGACTGTACCGGAGACGTCCCAATCTCCCGCCGTAAGAGACACGCTCGTACAGTTAGAAGTAGCTCCTGTACTTAAAGAAGTTGCTGTAGCTGCATTGGTTAGGAGTTCCCCGACACTTCCGGCGTTGGCACTGTCATTGGTTGTCGTGCCAACAATGCCGCCGGTACTTTGTGGAGTAATAGCAGAGGTGAAGGTAAGTCCGGCAACCGACGTTCCGAATGCAGGATCTGCTCCAGTACTACCGACGAGAACTTGTCCGGTCGTGCCTGCGGTCAGCTGGTTAATCGCACTTGTGCCTTCACCTACTAGTACTCCATGGGTCGTGAGGGTTGCACGACCCGTTCCCCCCTGAGCGACGGACAAAGCCGTAGACAGCCCCGACAATGAGGTGATGTTTGCATTAGCCCCGGAAGTAGCAATTGTGGAGTTGCAACCAAAACCACTGCCGTTCGTCCATTGAAGAGCTTGCGCGGCACCATTGCATCCAGTGACTGTGATTGCGGTGGGGCTGGCTGTTGATCCGGTGGCATTGCCCACAACCGTGTTGGCGGCTTGGGTTTGCAATGATGAGAGGGGGATGCTCCCGATAGCCGCAACACTCACCTCTGGCCACACATCGTTTTGACCGTCTGTGTAGAGAAGGATGGAGGTGCTGTTGGCCGTGCCTTGTGGAAGGACAACCCCCGTTCCTGTGGAGCCGCCAGAACCGTTGCTCAATTTGACCGTAGTGGTGAATGCTCCGGTCGTGTTATTGGCAAATGCAATGCGACGCCCGCCCTGTAGGTAGGTTCCGGCAGGGATGATGATGAGCGCGTTGCTGGTGAGAGTGCCACTCAACAGGCCAGTTCGGGCTCCCGGGGGGAGGGGTATGCCTGAAAGTTGAAGACTCCCGACATAGCCAGTACCTCCATAGAGAATTGAGGCGGATGTGACCGCACCACCCGATACCCCGGTGACTCGAAGAAGCGCATCCCCGTTCCCCCCTACCATGATGAGGCAGTCCCCTACCTGATACCCACCACTTCCCCCGGAAACCACTGTGATGACACTGGAGATAGCTCCACCAGAAGTCAGGACAGCAAAACTGGCTCCAGTTCCAGTGGTGGCGAAGTTGTATGTACCGCCGGTGAAGTTGGTGATGGGGATGGCAGCGGTGGCGGCAAGGATCGAGCGCTTGACGAAAAAGTCTGTCGCGAGGAGCGTGCTGTTATCGAGAAACCCCTGCGTGGTTGCGTTAGCACCACTGTTGATCGTGGGGATCGTGACCGGGCCAGTGAAAGTAGCACCAGCCAGGGGAGCATAGAGAGCGAATTGCGTGTTCAATTCGGCTGCTGTCAAGAGCTGCCCCGGCACGAATTGGGCATGCGTCGCTACCGACACACACAACAGCAGGAAAGCTAGAAGTTTTTTCATAGCAGGATCGAGACGTCCAGGTAAAAATCGATATCGAGTCGGCCACCATAGCCAGCAGGAGGTGGCGGATTTGTGGCTGATGGCGTGTGCGGGGGATAGATCGGTTGCCCGTTAGTGTCGAGGATCGGGCAACCATAGGTGTCCTGAATTGCCCAACCACGATACTGGATAATGGAAGGATAGAAGGCAGTGTTCACGTAAGAAGGGATCGCACAACCGGGGAGGGCGAATCCAGGAATGGCGTTCTTTCCCTGCAACGTGCAGGACTGAGCAAACGGGAATTCGGTGGTGTCGCATAACGGAGGACGATAAGGACGAGTCCATGGAGTGGATTGGTTGTCCCTCACACCTCTGAGGAAGTCCTGCGGATTCCGGATTTCTTTGTGGTGTTTGCAAACATACAAGCCGTTCCAAGTGAACATGGCTTGCCCCGACTTCTCTTTAGCACCACAGAGGTCGCAGGTAAAATTCCACTGCCCGTCCTTGAAGAAATCGGCTCTGCCCACCACAAACTCCCATTAATTAGTAGGAATTAATCTACTTTAATTCCTATGAATAATTCACACAACGGTCCCACTGCCATTCACCCAAACCGTCGGATTCAAGCTCTTACACCAAATCGGCACCCCAAGACTCGTGTCGAAATAGTGCTGACCGATCACAGGCTTCGGGGGCCGTTGCGCGGTCGTGGTCGTGCCCGCGTACGCATCATTCACCGTGGCCATGAGCGTGTTGTACCACCGCATATCGGGGCCATTGGCCGGAACCGGGGGGACTCGTTGGCTCATTTACCACTCCCATGATTCGGCATAGCCATACTTCTGCAATTCGGGAAGCTGCTTCTCAAGACGGTTGCCGATGTCGGTGCGGAAGATCGGCGAGTTAGGAATCTCGAACTCCTTCAAGTTACTGTAGGCATGATCCTTGGCCTTCGAGATTGTCTTACCCGTGCCCGTGATGACAGCCAAGTAGTCCCCAGCCGACACCATCATGGGTTCGATCTTGCCGCTGTCACCGTAACTCTCCCCAAGCATCAACTCGCATGGGTGGAAATTGTAGCGATTGTCGGCGGACAGCCCCCAGATCGGGAATCCTGTCACTTCTTTGCGGGTGAGCTTGCTGTAGGGGAAATCGGGCATGGCCGTGACAATACCCAAGGCCACATCCTTATAAGGAGCAAACGTGTCACGGCCAGCTAGGGCCTCCCCCATCCAGGAGCAAATGTCAGGATGCAGGGCCTGCTGAATCTGGAACAATGGCCAGCCATGACGGCTCGTAAATTCAAGTGGATTCAACCTGCCCTTGCGCGCACCTTCTGTACCGACCATCACAGCCACATCGATGTAGCCAGTGTAACCCTCGCGGATCAATCGGGATTCAATAGGAAGGAGCAATTCCTGAGCAAGCCGGGACTCTTCAATCGTGACATACTTCATTACAGTTCCCATCTCGCCGGTGTTCACGCCGACTTCCCCTGGCATCAACTTTTTGAACTCGAAGTTTTCGAGGAAGTGGGAGAGGAAGCCATCGCGACCCATCCAACCACCGACAGCCACTTCAATCCCGGGGCAGAACTCTTGAAAGATGAACGGAACCTTCTTCTTCTGGTTCTTCTCCCAATAGTCGAGCATGAAGCACATGTCCTGATAACCTTTGCTCACATAGGACAGGGCCTTGTCAACATCGGCAGAGGGCTTCGACACGTAGCGGATGCCCTTGTTTGTCATTTGATGGGCATGGGCATCGCGGTAGTTCTTGAACTCAATGGTGGGGAGGCATTCGATGCCGCATTCTTCCATGACCTGTTGGCCACGAGCGCGGTCCAACTCCCATGCTGTGACCTCGCAATTGGAAGTGAAGAGGGGGAAACCGCGATTGCGGTAGCCCTCCAACTCCACCATGTACTTGCAATTGTCACTGCAGAGAATGAGGTCGGCCCACTTCATCGAAGGGCGGAAGTCAGGAACCTTGGTGATGAGGCCATCACCGACAGGGTATCGGTCGCCGTGCTTGTCCGGACCCATGAACACACGGACAGTGTGGCCTTGCGCTTCCGCGCGGAGGGCGAAGTCTAGGAACGAGGCCGTAGGATCGATGCAAAGGACATTCATTCTCGTGGACCTGAGGATGGGGGCGTGAACCGGCCCGCGCGTGCGCGCAATCCGCCGGAGGCGGTGCCCCCTCAAGTTAGCACATGCGCGCACGCAAGGCTCAGGGGGAGTTGTTCGTAGGAATTATTGGTAGGGAGTAATAATTATTAATTTCTACCAATTAATCGGATGGGGAAAACTGCCACCTATCGCAATCCCGACTAGCCCATGGTTTTAAACCCTAAGCTAGAGCGCGTTGCGCTATGGAACCCCTATATACAAGCAAACCGGCCCATCCGGCCTACGGTTTTGAGTTTACACTATCGACGCACCTCCCATCAAGGGGTAAGTCAAGGTTTTTGTTCCACCTATGGAATTGTGAAAAATATCATAAGAGTGGTCACTCACATAGGCAAAAACTATCACGCCGGATACGGGCGTTTTGCCGCAAATTCCAGGAGCTGCGCAGCGTATTTGGGCATTTTCCGACGCGCAGCTTGCTCCAGGGGTTCCGACATATAGTTGGAGAGGGCGAATGGTTGCTGTAAAGAATGGGCTGCATGGTCCCCGCCGCCGTGGAGGAGTTCACGTGCAACGCGGGTTAGGATTTCCGCGTCATGGGAATTGAATCCCTTGCCATTTGCCTTGATGGTTTTGCGGCCTCTCTTCTCGTTAGGCGTCTGCATAGAGAATAGAGTGAGGATGCCCCGAGCGACCCACCTGTCGTCTTTTTCTAGTTTGTCTTTTACGAAAGCTAGGCGCTCATCATCGGTTTTGAGGTCGCTGAAGCGGGGCATGGTGAGGTGTCCTAATTATTGGTAGGAATTAAAGTAGATTAATTCCTACCATTTAATCAATATTGCGGCCCTGCGGCTGTGCCCAGAGCGGCGGCTATATGGCGTTGAATGAGAGTCATCTTATCCTTGCCCTTATAAGAGGACAAGAGGCGGTTAACATCTGCTTCGAGAACACGTAAACGGTCTTCAGGAAGCATCTTTCCATCCCTGAGCATCGGTCGGATTCTCTCTTGCCACTGCTGCCGGAGGTTCCCCTCCGTCATATTGCGCATAGTTTGTCGCACACTTGCTTCTAGCACCTCCTTGCCCCCAGGTTGGCTTGCAAGATGCTGTGCCGCCAGCCGTGTCTGCTCTGGTTTGCCGTTCAATAGGAGGTTGCGGATGGCTTCGGGGCTCTCACCACCTTTGAGGATGGTTTCCAATCCCTTGGCTGGTGCCTGTGCCTCCGCTTTAGCCGCCTCAACCCTCGCCGTGCCTTCCTTCAGGATGCGAGCTTGTTCTTTCGCAGAGGCTTCCATTGCATTGTTTACGCGCGCGGTTGTTCCTTGCTTGTAGGCTTCCCCTTCCTCAATGCCTTTTTCGCGGACTTTGGCGGCTGTTTTAGCCAAAGACTCTGCACGATCTTGCAAACCCTTGTTGATGCGCTCGATTTGCTCCAACTTGTTCGCGTAGGCAGTGGACCGTTCCGTCAAACCAGGGATTTCTCGTAACCAGTCTCGGTTCTCACGAACGTATTCCTTTGCTTGCTTGGATGACATGCCCTGCATCGACCGTGCGGCGTAGTCGGAGGCCTGACGATTGACAAGCTCGGGGTTGCCCGTGAGTTCCCGAAGGTCTCGGACCCCCTGCTGGCTGCTGAAGAATGCCTTCGGCAAAGCCTTGGGGTCGCCCGCGAATCGTTCGGGATCGACGCGGTCAAGGGCCGTCAGCTTCTTTCCCGCTTTGGAACCGAATTTGGTGAGGTTTGCTGATCCCTCGGCATAGTCCCGTTGCAGTGTCTTTTGGGCTTCCCCTGCAAACTCCTCCTGAGCCTTGCTGATTTGTGCATACATGCGTTGGGCAGCTTGCTTCCCAATGGCATCATAGCCTTCCACAGGGGCGTGGCCCGAGATAACATCGCCAAGTTTGCGCCGTACTTGGTCCAATGCCTCAAACGAGGTCTTCCCCTTCTCAATAATTGGCTTGCCCGCAGCATCCAGCAATCCAGTATCGGCATCCCGTCGCGTGATGGCATCTTGGATTTGCTGATACCCTCGACGCACCCCCTGATCAGTGGTTTGCTCGAACCCTCGGACCTTGCCCAGGCGCGTAGCGAGGTCTTTCTTGAGAGCCCTGATGGAAGGGGTTTCGTCAATCGACTGGCCAGCCTTCTCTTTGGCAGCCACTGCGGCGTCGCGTTCCGCCACTGTTGCCTTGTAGGCTTCATTGCGTGCCTGTAGTTCAGCCCCTTGCTTTACAGTGGCAGCCTGTCTGATGGTGGTGCCAATGTCCGAGAGTTCGCTCACTTGGCCGACCTTTGCCAACTCCGGAGCCGCCTGGGCCAACACTTTTGCCGCAGTCTTGATCTTCCCATCACTTGCTTTTTCCAAGGCGGTGGCCTGTTTTGCGGCGTCGGCACGCATTTGAGCGGCACGAGCCTCACCCTCGGCAACCATCCGTGAGGCGGTGGCCGGATTCGATTGCGCGACCCGTGCGGCATCGGCATGGACTTGTGCCATCATCGCATCGGCGGCCTTCTCGGTCGCTTGGCGGTTCTCCTCCACCCCCTTTTGCAGCATCGCATGCATGGCCGTTTGCGGTTGGCCAGCTTCAGCCATCCGTGCCATGTTCTCACGGGCCGTTTCCACTGCCTTAGGCACGCTAACTTCCGCCCCAGCCATCTTTTGCGCCATTGTCCAGGCTAGCTTTCCTGCCTTGGGTACAAACCCTGCAAGTGCACCCGCACCTGGGGAGAGCAGGCCGCCAGCCAATCGGGCAGCTGCTGCTGTGCCTTTGGAAGCTCCAGAGGCTTCAGCGACCTGGCCAGCGGTTTCGGAGATTGCCCCGGAAAAGGCCCCTGCTGCTGCCATACCTTGTCGTAGGGGCTTGAGTGCTTGTCCAGTCTCGATAAGCGCCGGGCCGACAGCCTCTCCAATCCCAGGGATAAACGTTGCAGCCACTCCAAGACCTTGAATGATTTCTGGCGACAATGCCCCTGCCACACCGCCAAAAGCAGTAGAACCAGCCACGGCTTTGGCAGCCCCTGCGAGAGTAGGAGATGGAGAAGGCTCACCGGATGGTCCTAGTTTGTTGAGGGGGTTTTCAGATTGAAGGTTTGCAAGCGAATCCTTCACACGTTCGCTGGTGGTTTTGGGGGCCGCAGGTTGCTGTTGCTGATGAGGTTGCGCCGACGCTCCTGCAGTCTCCTGCCCGTGGATATAATCCGCAATCTGCTGTGCTGCCTTGTGATCCCCGGCAGCATCAGCATTCTTCAGAGCGTCGTAGTATTGCGACAAGTCTGCCATTACTTGCTCCGGTATTTGTCGACAAGGGACTGGATATCAGGAGGGGGAGTGTTACCACCACCTCCGGTTGCTCCAAGTAACGGCGCAGCTTCTGTGATGTTCTCTTTAGCCTTCTCCGAACTCATGATGAGGCCACGAATTTCAGCCTCCGCCTTCTTCGATTGCGGGTCTTTCTTCATTGCCTTAATGATATCGTCAGTCGAGAACGGAACAGAGTCTTCCAATTCCTTGATCTGAGATTTACCTTCCTCGGTGTTTTTGAAATTACCGGGGAGGTGCTTCAATGCGGTCAGGGTCAGTTCCTTGGCATTGGCAATCTTGTAGGCGGCGGTGTAACCAGAATCACCGGGTTGCGGGACTGCCATATCTTGCAAGTGGGCCTGCTGCGTGCCAGCAGCCATCCGACCACCGAGAGAGGCTTCGAGGGAGGAGATTTGATTGCCCAAACCTGCGGCATTCACGTTCATGGACTGGAATTGAGCTGGAGTGAGTGCATTTGCTCCAACTTTGACCATGGCTTCCATCGGACTCTTGGCCCCAAGGTGGGCAAACGGTCCCGTGGTAGTACCCGGATCGAACTTGAGGGCAGTCCCGAGCGAGCGCGTGATTTCCGCAGCCGCGAACGAACCGCGAGAGACGCCTTGGATTTGCTGTGAAGTCAGCTTCTCTCCGAGTTTCACCCACGCTGGATCGGCAGTATCACGGGCACCTTCCAGTTTCTTAGAAGGGTCGTATTGATAGGTGGCGTTGCCAATAGTTTTGGTTGTCGGGGCCTTCTCTTCAGCCTTATCAGCTCGAGCTTGCCGAGAGTCTGCGAGTCGTTCGCGGTCGATTTGAATCATAGACTCTCGCAACATCGCGGTTTCTCGGTTGTGGGATTGGACTTCCCTTTCTCTGATATTGAATTCGCGTTGTTTTTCCTGGCGGTCGTCGTTGGCTTTATTAACTTCTCGCAAATAGTCAGCCTTTTGCGCGGAAGTTTTCCCTGCGAGAGTTTGCTGATTCTTCCAGGTTTCCCATTGCGGGGTGCCGGGTTGAGGGATTTGGGACGGAGGAATGCCCGCATCCACAGCCTTGCGCATCAAATCCTTGGCACCGTCAGCCGTTGGGTTGGCACTGTAGTCTTCCGCAGCATTCGCCAAGGCTTCTTTCTTCACCTGCTGTTGCTGTGCAACCACCTGTGCCTGTTCCTTGGCCTCATTCAACTTGCCTTTTGCAAGCTCCTCCATGGTGTTTGCAGAGACGAAGTCGCCTTGCTGCAATGCCATGCCGGCAGCCTTTTGGTACAGCTGGGAGGCTTTGGCAGGATCGGTGACATTTGATTGGTCTTTGGCTGCCTCAGATGCAAGAAACCCTCCAACAGCTTGCTGGGTTTGCTGCTGACGCTGGGCTTGTTGCATAGCCATTTGACCCATCTGAACTTGCTGCTTTTCCAGTTCGAGATCAGCTTGCTTCTTCTGGAACTCTTGGCCGTAGAGGATATTGCGGCCCGCCGCGAGAGCTAGATTGCCTAGAAAGCCTGCCATGATTAAGCTCCGAATCCGTAGCCGACTCCAGATGAGGGATCAGACACCCCCGAGGTGAAGCCGTAGGTGTTGGCACCAGCGCCATAGCCGGAAGTGTCGGTTGCGAATGGGTTTCCTCCGCTGTAGCCGCCGCTGCTGCCGAAAAGGCCTCCCACACCCTGGCCAACTGCCCCGCCGATCTGATTGCCGAGGGCGCTGGCAGCCTGTTGGTTGGCAGCCTGCTGCCCGGCCATGATCTGGCCAGCGGTTCCGGGAGAGCCCACGTTAGCACCTGCCAATTGTGCGAGCAGCAACTCTTGGTTGGTCAACTGGCTTTGCGCGTAGTTCTGTCCGTAGGTTTGCAGTGAGGACAGTACATTCCCACTGTTGAGCATGCCATTGGCTGCTGCAGAGCCCTGCACAGACTTCAATCCTTGGTCCAGATTGAACTGATACCCTGGCTGACTCGTGATCGATGACGGATTATTGATAAGATCGGACAGCATGGTTTGATACTGCCCGCGTTGGCCAGCAAAGGGGTCAGCAGCACCGGCAGCACTCCCGCCCCCGCCACCTCCGGTCATGCTACCGATGGCAGCAGAGGCCCCGGCGCTGGCCACACCGCCAATCACGGCACCAGCAATTGTTGAAAACGGCATGTCAGCCTCCAAAAGGTCGGTCGAGTTTCACGCACACGATGAGGGTGATGCGCTCAACAGGGGAATCGTTGATAACCCAATGCTCGGCTTGGTTGTTAAACCAGTACACGTCGCCAGGGGCTGTCACATGTTGGCCGTCACTGTAGCAGAAGGCTTGCTGCTGGTGGCTGGCAATCTGAAGTGCGAACTTGTCGTAGTTCAGGGCATGCCAACCCAAGTCCTTGTGGGGGAGGACTTGTCCACTCGGAGGGATGCGTGTGATCAGAATCCCACCAAGAGCGTCCCCACCGACGAGGTTCATGATAGCGCGGGAATGGGACTTGGCCTCAGGCAACACGGAGGCTGGTTCGAGCCACACGCTTTCATGAGGTTCCTGGGACTCCTCGTAGGAGGCTCCGCCATAGCGTACCCAAATATCATCAACCCCTTGATGGGGACTGTCCTCGCGCTCTGTCCGCTCCCGTCGCTGATTCCACAATTGGGGATTGCGCCGGAGCTGGAGCGCGAGCGGCATCACGTTAACACCACGAGCGACTGTGAGAATATTTTCCATTTTCTAGTAGGAATTAATGTATATTACTTTCTATGGATTAATCGGAAATGAGCGTTTTCTCAATCATCTCTGTATCACGCAGGTCAGACGGGATAGCGTGAATACACAACCACACAACATCAGAGGTTAGTGCTGTAACACGGTGGGCTTTGCCTGCCTTGATGTTGATGCCGGTCGGTCCCGTGTAGATCGTAGGATGCTCGCCGTCAACCACAACCTCCACTTGGCCGACTGCGAGATAGCTCAGGTGATCGTAGTTGTGCGTGTGCTGTTGGATGGCCTCACCAACCCCTTCCGCCAGCCATTCTTTGGCATACACACCACCAGCAATGTAGTGCTTCACAAGTTCGTTGCTCATCGCGGGAGTCCTGTGGCTGAAACCTTCATGTCGTACAAGCGAAGGGGGGTGTTGTCGGAGTGGGTGAGTTTCCAGGCCCTGCGACGGCTGGAGCCGCAATTCCGGAGTTGCTTGCGCACCGTCGAAAGGTCAATCATCCGAGGTGCGTGGAACGTTTGATAGTCGTTGTCGCTAAAGCTCACACTGACTGTCGTTGTCACCGTGTCGGCTATCTGATTCATCACCCCAAACCGTTTCCAGTTCAGTGTACCCCAGTCGTAGTTCGGGCTCACGCAGGTCACATTGATATTGCCCACAGCATCCACGTAGGTTGTGGGGGAGAACTTCATCACACGGCCTGTTACTGTATCTTGCATGTAGTCCCCAGGACCACCATTGCCATTGTTGGCTGGATTGCTGATGTAGAACCGGGCAGCAAAGAATTGCTCCACACCGCTGACAACTGAGGACCACAACTGCCAAGTTTGCGTGGCCATGTCATAGACAAGGGTAATGTTGAGGTCAACAAGTGTGAGGACGTAGAAGCTATGCCCGTCCATCTTCACGCCAAAGGCCCACACAAAGGCCTGGGTCTCTTCCCACTGGATGGCAGGGCTGTTGAGGATCTTTTCAATGAAGGGAGTGCTGATTTGGGTCAGCGTGATACCGTCGATTTGCTGGACACTCTTGCCATAGGTTGCATTGTTGGAGACGAAGAAATTGGAGTCGCTCAATTCCACGATGGTGTAGGCATTGGCACAACCAGTGCGGAAGGTGCCACTACTCACGAAACCGAGGGCCGTTCCCTGCCCATTGGGTGCCGAATTCGCATCATAGTACAGCTGAATGCCCTTGGCATAGTATGCAACAACATAGTTCAGATGCCGGGCCACGCTCACACCATGGCCGAGGGTCTGATCGGCTGCTACAAAGTCCAATGCGGGCCATGTGGTCGCGTCATTGATCGCGCTACCAAGCACCTTCCCACTGAAGTCCATCACATAGTACACACCGTCAAGGAATGCAATGCCAGGCTGCACGTTGGGGCCATAGTTGGCATCCGTGACATGGGTGAACGTGCCGTTGAAGGTGTACAGACTGTTGGGGAATTGAACGAGCGCGGGGTAGACTGTGTTGTCAGAGGTTAGCGTTACAGCCGGTGTGCCTGCCGCTGGGGGGCTCGGAATGGCTGTGCCGGTAATGCTGCCAAACGGGAAGGCCGTGTTTGCGTTGATCGAATAGAGCGTACCGTTGTAGCCAAAAAGGCCCTGCGGAAGCCCCGTCACCGCCCCCGTGTAGACAGTCCCAGGCCGCTTCACCGCAGCCTTTCCGTTCGGCGTGCCTTCGATGAAGCAATTGACCATTTTTGCGTCCGCCGCAAGCGTCCCATCCCGGGTCTCAATGGGATTGCACCACGATACTGCCTGTTCGCTGCCGTCATCACCTTGTGCCATAGCAATTACATCCGTGCGCGGTTGTCGGGGGTGAAGTAGATGCTCGACTGTTCTTGGCCGAACTCAGCGTTGAAGAACTTGTCCTTCAGGCCAGTGGCTTTTTGGTTGATTTCAAGTCGCTCGTTCGCAGGGGTGCGGTATTCGAGGGAGATTTCATCCGCCAAGCACCACTTGAGCATGCGGTAGGCTTCCTGAGGGAATGCAATGTTGTTCGTCAGTGAGCCCACATCCTGCATCTGCAATTGCACCACTACATGGATGGTGTGCGTGGCGTCGTTCGGCACGTCATACAAGGTGAGAGTGCCTCCAGCCAATTGTGGGTCATACCAGCATTGATTGGGCACACCAGGTTGGAACTTCTGGCCAAGGGTGTCCCAATCGTAGCGGGAAGTCATCACTAGTGTAACGCTATTGCCAGTAGAACTGACAATGTACTGGTCAAGCACGCGCAAAGGAAGAGTCGAGACGGTGATTGTGGACAGGTTGTAGGCAGCCTGCCCTACTGCAGTAGGAAACGACACATCCTTCACACACCACAGCGGCAATCCCTCAAGAGCCATCTCTTTGCAGATGATTTCCAATGCCTGCAGACAGTTGGTTAAATCCTGTGCCGGAATGGTCTCATACTCATCAAATGCCCCCGTCAAACGAAGAGCAGCCGCCACAGTATCCTGGGCGGACATGAAAAAACTATATGTGCCGCTGTAAGTGGGCATTCCCTTCTCCAGGGGTTAGCGAAAGGTTGGCTTCTTGCAGGAGCGTACGCGGGAGTGCATCAACGAGCCCATCTTTGACGCGGCTGCTTTCGCGCTCATCGGAGTGGGCTGCTTCTTCGAAGGGGTATCAGGGATCTTTTTCCCGATGTTTGTCTGTCCCTTTGGTCCCTTGCGATTTGGTCCTGCCACTTTCTTAACCATTGCGTTCTCCTAGCTCTGGAACTTGTATCCAGGCAAGCCCTTCTTCGTCATTTCAAGAATGATGGTGTAGATGAGCTGCACAGAGCCCGAAGCCGCCCCACCAGTGGTTTGGAGGTCGATGTTGCCTGTGACCCCCGCCCCGGCATTGTTGGGAAGACCGCCGAAATCCACAAACGACATGCGCCCACGACCTGCAAGGGGCATGATTAGAACATCGGAGGTAGCATTCCACAGTAGTTGTACCTCAAGCCCGTCGCTGATGCTGTAATCGACATGCATGATGTTCAACAGCGGAGGGGCAAACGCCAACGCGGACGCGTTGACAATCGTTGTCTGGGGCTGATCTGCAGCAGTCAAGGTTCCTACGATCTTGACCACTGCATTTCGCGTCCCATCCATGATGATTTGGGTTGCGATTGTCATGATGGCTTACCGTTCCGTGGAGGCTACGAGGAAGTCGATGTTGACCGTTTGTGCCACAGCAGAGTTGTTGGTGTAGCCGACAATCGGGGCCATGTTGACAGCGGGGAGTGTCGGAGCGGCTGCAACAGCCACACAACCGCGAGTCGTCACGGAACCAACAACACCACCATTCACCTGGTTATAGCCCGTCGTGGGGTTCCAGAATGCCAACACGTTACCCACAGCATCCACGGCGAAACCAAGTTCGATGAAGGTTGCAGCAGTCACCACACACGCAGCCGGAAAGGCAAACGTCGTGTGAGCACTGGCCACAATAATGTCGAGCACGATGGTGGCTGCGCCGGCGGCTTTGTACAGGACGATACCGTTGACGAGGGCAGATTCTGCCCCGGAGCCGATTGCCGCAAGGCCACAGTAGAAGGCGCCCGCCGCGCTCGACGGGGTGCCGCCGAACTTGAAGAACGTTTGCTTGTTGGCAGTGTTGACAGCAAAAGCAGCCGGAGTCTTCTGGAGGAAGGATGCGTCTGTCGCGCCTGCTGTGGTGGCGAGCTGGAGGATGCCGCCGTTGCCAGCCACGAGAGCGGCTGCAGGGGTGCCGGTGCCTGTCAACGACCAATCTGCCGCAACGTACTGATCGAAGTCTTGTGCGTAGGTGTGCGCCCACGTCGGGTCGGGAAGACCCGCCAGCCCCATCGTTTGCCAAGTAGCCGCATTGGTGAGACCTTCGGGCATGCGAGTGGTAAGGCCCGCGCGATTCGTTCCTACAATAGCCATGGTGATTCTCCGTGAATTCAGTAAAAAGGGCGAATTATTAATAGGAAGTAATAATTATTAATTCCTACTAACAATCCGCCCATGGGGCCTGAGCTTCCTCTTACCGGCCGATTCCGCTCTTCTTGCCGTGGTACGTGACCTTTGCCGAGTCCTTGCCAGTGATAGAGCCTTTGTGCGGCGACTTGTGATGGGAAGGGTGCGGAACCTTATGGGCTGACGACACGGTTGAGTGCTTGTTGCCCTTGGACACGACGCGTTTGCCGATCATTGACATAATCAAATTCCTCTGGTTTTGAGTGCGTACCAAACTGTTCGACCGCTGACACCAAACATCTCTGCAACATCTTCCCTAGCCATTCCTGTGTTCAGAAGCCTGCGCATTTCATGGCATTGGGCATTTGTTAGTTTAGATTTCCCATTTGCTTCGCCTACAGCTTTGCGACCTTTTGCGTCTCGATCAGCTGTATTTTCAGCATTTGTTCCGGGTTGTAGGTGCTCAGGGTTTACACACCAAGGATTATCACATCGATGCATTATAACAAGGTGCCTAGGAAATTCTCCTACGTACATGAGATAAGCAATTCTATGCGCCTTATGAACATCTCCTTCATACTTGAAATGTCCGTATCCTTGAGCATTCCTGCTACCTTCCCAAATCCAACAACCTGGAGTTACTCTAAACTTTTCTTCAAAACGCTTGATTTCGAATCGATCGAACATGTAAACCTCGGAAGGGCTGGATGAGTCTCCATTATCCTCCGAGGATACGCAAATTACAAATCCTTAGGCGGCATTCGAACCGTAGAGACCTCTGGGATTACCCCATAGGAACACATACCGTTCGTAAGCTCCTACTTTGTAATTTCTTGTGTCGGCATCGTTGTCTTCCCAAATCTCAAGCTCCTCACGCTCTTGCCAAATCATACCATCTTGGCAACCCGTCGTGATAAACCACGGATCTGCAGCAGTCAGATACGGATTGTGGACAACACCACCTGACAGCAAACCTTCCACGTTGATGGGGTTGATATCGTTGTTGTTGTTGCCCACTGCGCGCGGGGTCTTGATGATGCGGTCGGCATTGAACTTGTTGTTCGGGTGCACGATGAGCTTGTTACCAGCCAACGGCTCGATGTAGCCGCGATCGTCAGTGGCTTGCATCATCAGGATGAGCATGTCTTCGACAGCAGCCTGCGACAATTGAGCATCCACCGAGAGCTTGTTCTGCCACGTGCCTGCCGAGAAGTTCGGGTGCGCAGTATTCAACAACGAGACACCATCACCACCCGTGTACGTTGCATTGAATGCGCGGTTGAGGATGTTGGTGCAGTTGATGTTCTTCGTTTCCGCGAACGCACGGCGAAGCTTCTCGACACGATTCTTCGTCAATTTGACGTAGAGGTTGTCTTTCAGCTCCTCATGTGTCGTGATAACACCCAGACCGTATGCCACGTTGGTCCCACGAGTCACGAAGCCTTGTTGCATCGTGTCGTACGTGATCGGCTGGCCTTCCGGCTTGAACACAGCAAGGCCCAGGCCCACACTCTGAACATACTCTTCGTAGTTCTTCGTCGAGTCAACCTTGCCAAACATCAGCGGGGCATACTGCGGTGCATCCGCAGCTGCCGAATCCCACCAGCTCTTGACCCCTTCCCATAGTCCCTTGGGGTAGGAGCCTGTATTGATAGTACCTGTCATGATTGTTCTCCTTACCTGTTAGGGTTAGATACCGGCCGTAGCGCCCTGGAATTCGTGCTGGTTCAGCACCACGTCCCAGGTTGCGAACGCGCCGAATGCGTTGTTGGGTTTTTGGGTCAGGCCGATGATCTTGACCGTGAGGCCTGCCGTGACGGCGAATGAGGACGACAACAGGACCGTGGCAGAGTTTTGCTGCGGTGCGGTCGGGTTCGTGACAGTGAAGGAGGCGTTCAAGCCCACGCTTGCCGCGACGAGGTTGGCGGTGGTAATGCCATCGTCCTGAATCTCGAACACAACAGCCGGATCGTCACACACGAGGACGTAGTAGTCCTTCGTTTTGGTGGCCGGAATGTTCTGGACCGTGAGGTCGAGGTTCGTGCCAAGGAACGACACCACGTTGGGAGCAGCCACGAGACAGCCAACGATCACACCCCGCACGACACCCGTGCCCGTAGTGTTCTTGACCACATCGGGGATACCGTTGGCATCCGCACCGGTTGCAGCAGTCAGAACCACATCACCAGGATTGTACTGGTTCGTGTCCGCTGCGGGGATGTGATACATGTTTACAGCACCGTTCCACGCGGAGCCGTCGCGGTAGCGCGAAGGGACAAAGCCGCGAGGTGCCTTGAAGTTTGCCATGATGGTTCCTTAAACTAAGGGGAGTTTGGAGTCCCACCATGGCCCGCCTACGGCGAAAGGTTAGAGGTTCTTGACCCCGTATTCCTTGCGATAGCCAGTGTCGATGGTGGTGTTAACACTATCCGGCTTGTAGAAACCGTCAGCCCGGTTCGGGTCTGTCGCTTTCCTGTGGATTTCCCTATCCCGCTTGTCCGCTGCAGCATGGCGCCGATCCTCGCGAACCTTCCACTGTTCTTCAGGGATCTTCATCAGGTAAGCCCGGAGCGCTTGACCGTCAGAACGAGTTCCCTTCACGAACTTCGATACGCATGAGGAGATGTCAACATCAGGCACAACAACGGCCTTCTGGGTGTACAGCTCATCCTGGGTGACGAAATCGAATCCATCCATTAGCAGGCTCTCGACATACCCGTCCTCGTCATTGGCCCAATACAGGTGGTGGCCCGGAAGGTCGCCTTGCACGCTGAGTTGCAGGCGCATACCGCCGAGGTCATTTTCCCGTTCGCGGGTGGCCGTATCGCGGGTTGCTGCTTGGCCATGACGCCGTGCCGCAATGAGTCGGCTACGGTCGGTTTCGGGGACGCTGGCAAAGGCTGCTGTTTTCTTTTGCTCTTGGGATGACATGTTACCTCCAATAATAGTAAAGACGGGATGCTGTTAGCTGCGAGTCTTGTGAGTTTTCTTTTCACCTGAGAAATAGTTCTTCAGGAACTGGTCTTTCGTGAACCAATTGCGTTGGATACCTTCTTTCATCAGGGCCAAGTCCTCTGCAGGGAGGTCGTGGACGCTGTAGCCGCCAGAGCCTGTGCCGGAGCCAGCGTCAGCGGAGACCTGGTCAGCGCGGCGTTCGGTGGGTTGCTTCTTGCCGAAGCGACGGGGGAAGTCCTTACGTACGCGTTCGGCGACTTTGTCCAGCATCTCCCGACCCTGGGCAGGTTCGCCCAGACGGCGCATCTCGTTGCCAATATCGAGTGCGTACTGGCGAAGCTCGGGGTCGTCATTGAACCACTCGTTGCCGTCCTGAACCCACTCCTTGACAACAAGGTTGGCAGCAGGGTCGGGTTGACGAATCGTCTGTTCTTCCTTGTTTACGTCTTTGACCTGTTGCTTGATTCCGGCTTGCTCTTGCTTGAGCAATTCGACACGTTCTGCAAGAGTTTCGGCAAGATCATCATCACCGTCACGTACGGCCTGGCGTTCGCGTTGTCGGGTCTCCTTGATGGCCTGAGCAATCTCGGAATCCTTCCGAGCCATGGCCTCTTCATGGAACTTGGCGAAGGCCTGGCCGGTCTTTTCGAGGTCAGCGTACTTGGAGCGGAGTTCAGCCAGTTCGCGTTGGGTGTTCTTTTCGAACCTGCGACCGGCTTCGAGGTAGACTGAAGCGGGTTTCCACTTGGTGGGGTCGCCTTTGAAGCGATCTTTGGGAACCCAGCCCTTGCGACCGGCTTCCTCTTCGGCTTCAGCCTCTGCCGGATCAGATTGGATGACAACATCATCCCCGACTTCCCTCTTCACAAGAGCCGAATCAACTTCAGCCAGTTCTGCGGCAATGTCTGCTTCAGTACGCTCTGCCATCTGACAACTCCAATAATTAATTGGTAGGAATTAATGTATATTACTTTCTACTAATAAATACTATTTGGTGAGATAAGTAACCTCACCCGAGGTCACACCCACTTGCTTGCCCTTGACGCCATTGGCTTCCACGATCTTTGTGGCAGCCTCTTGTAACTCTTGGGCAATCTTGGCTACGATTTCAGCTTCGTAGTAGGCACAATCGGGAATGAAGACGCGGAAGTTGACCTGGTAGCTCACTTAGCATCCTTGGGCAATGGAGAGATAATGTCAGTGTCCATGACAAAGCGATACTCCTGCCCATCAACAGGACTGGTGTGAAATTTTCCTGTGTAGGTGCCAATCAGGACACGATCACCGACCTCACAATAGTCAGTGGATTTGTCGCTCCAGCAATCATGGCCGATTTCGAGGACTGTACACATGACAGCCATGTTCTTTTCAGCAACCTGAGTTTTCTTGACTAGAACGATGCCTGATTCTGTGGTCTCTTCTACAATGTCGGGAGAGAGGAGCACACGATGACCTACAGCTCGAAAGCCGCTGGTGTTGGAGGCTTGCGGGCCTTTGGTGGCGCGCCAGCCAAGGGTCAGATAAGGATCTGCTTTTTCCTTGAATGGTTCGACTTGCAGGAGCATGGTAGACACGAACCCCATCGATTCCATATCCCGCTCGGTCCAAGTTTGCTGCTTTGTGACTATGCCATCAGGATTGTTAGCGTACTCAACAAACTTCTTCTGCACGTCGTCAAGAGCTTGTTGCCCTGTCATCCCCCTGCCTTTGAGCGTCACTTCCTTTACGCGAAGATGGGGAGTTGTGGATTCCCCACTTGCCCACAAATCAGGATGGGGTTCCAAAACACCCTCTGCATATTGCTGTTTCAACCGTTCCACGTCGAATCCCATTTCAATCCACCTCTCTAGTTTGTGGTCGATTCTCTTCGACCAGTTCAATAACCTGGCCAAGCACGTCAATGCTGGCCAGGGCGTACAAGTTAAGACGGTCGCTACGGCGGGGGTCGGCCTCGTCAAAGTAGACTTGCTTGGCCCAGGATTCTTTGACCTCCTCGCGCTTCAAGGACAGGCCTTCAAGAAACCTTTGCGTGACGGGATCGCGGAACCACTCTTCCATCTCGTTGCGAGTAATCATTTGCCTTCCCCTTCCTGTGCTGCAGCTTCCTTGCCACTCTTCTGCTGTGCCAACCGATCATGCACATCCATGATACGCTGGTGGTGGCCCTGCTCAAGCTCATTCTTGACCTGATGTGACTTCAACAGGAGGTCAGCTGCTGCCTTCAGGCTCTCATTGTCGGCATGTGCGGCACCGATTTGCGCATTGAGGACTTGGATTGCCTGTTCTTTATCGACACCATCGGCCTTGGCAAGAGCAAGCTCGGCTTCAGCCTGCAACTTGGCAATCTTGCCCTCGTTAAGAGCAATCTCAGCCTTCAACTTGGCCACCGCGAGTTGCATGTTATCCTGATGCTCCTGCTGTTTCTGCTGCATTTCAGCTTGCTTGATGCCAATCTTCGGGTCCATCGGAGGTTTGACAGCGCGCGGGCCGTTCGGATCGGGATACACAGCATCCACATCGTATTCATTGGCTTCCAGCCAATTGCGAGTCACATACTGCTTGTCCAATTGCATCCCCAAGGGACTCAAAGCGAACTGCGCGAGCTTGTCTGCCTTGTCTTTCCTCTGTTGCCCGCTGATCGTGCTTGAATCCGCAGCCGGGAACACCCTAAACCGTCCTGCTGTGTAGTCATCAGGTGCAATAATAGCATCCTCCCCTTCTGTCAGTTCCCAGAACTTCGGGGTTGTGTGCAGATAGAGGCGGTTGAGTTCATACAGCTTCTGAAGCTCCTCACGGAACGCACGATACATGCGGGCGTAGATGCCACTGAAGAGCATCATGCCCTGCTCGACGGTGTTGCGGGAGGTTTCGGCGGGGGTGTTTTGGCCCGGGCTAACGCCGGTCATGATGTCGGTGGCGGAACCGATCTTCTCGCCGTAGGTGATGAGGATGCCCAACAATTGGAAGAGGACCGACGAGGGGTCTTTCGTCGGTAGGGGCATGATGTTCTTGCGGAGGTCGTCGCCTGTGGAGTCTACAGGTTTCCATTCGAAGGGGGTGAAAGAAGTCGTGCCTCCCTTCAGCTTGACGCCGCGGCCTAGAAACCCGCCCGCTGTATTAGACATCGTACCAGCGTCGATGAGCTGGTTGATGAGGGTGTTGACGGATTCATTGACTGGGCCAAGAAGCGCTCCGAGGCCGAGTCCATAAGCACCTCCGTCGGGGCTTGGAATAAATGTGTATTTTGTGAAATATTTAACAGGGTCGATTCTAACAACTCGATTGTTAGGTTCATCCTGTAGCTCCTGTGCTTTGCGTTCCCATTTGGACTTCTCTGTCAGGTCTTGTGCTTGGAGCGCGGCGTTGTCGGCTTGCCTCACCCCCAGATCGTTAACCCGATGAACACTGCCATCATCAAAATAACGAGCAACAATGCGGTACAAGTGTCCAGTGTCTTCACGGACGCTAATGATATAAGGCTCAGCATACCCGTCGCCATCAAAATCAAACCAACAATGTTGTTCGAGAACACGGAATTCCTCACTGCCCCCTTGATTCCAGAGGCCGCTGATTTCATCGGAGGCAACCTTCAGCAGGTTGGTAACAACCTCTGGGCCGGATGCCTGTGGATTTTCCTCTTCAATAAACAGCCCACGTGCCACACGTTCCCGGATCTTGTTGCTGCTCATGTGAACAAGATGCGTGGCCCGAGTGCATGTATCGATGTGTTTGCAGTGATAGTCAAACACAAAATTTTGCGCGGGGACATATTCTGAGATGTTTGTCCCTTGAATTGGGTCGAAGTAGGACTTCTTGAAGGCGCAGCCAACAAGGGAGGCGGCAAACTTGGCCTGCTCATCGTTGTCGAGCCAGGCAATGTCCTCATCAACCAACTGGAGGCTGGTGTGCGTGCTAATACGCGACGCACGGGCCATCTTCTTGCCCTCTGGGTCCGCACCGATGTGCTCGTAGCGGGCAATTCGGCGGCCCTTGGTGAGGATGGAGATGCGAGCCAGGAATTGGAGAGCCGCAATGGTGACAAGAGGGAACTTGACATTCGAGGCTCCAGTCCAGGGGAAGGTCTTGTCTTCCTTATACTGCAGGGCGAGCTTGATAGCGTCCGCATTTCGCTGCACCCATTGAATACGGGAGCCCAGATCCTTCACGTAGCCACCGACAACCCACTGGCCGAAAGCGTTCCTCTCATCAGCATTCAGATGCCGTGCCAGATTGGGATCTTCTACAATATCCTTGATCTTGAATCGCTTCTTAATCTCTGGCATCGGCGGCAAGGCCAGCGCCGTCTCTTGTGCGATCATTTCCATAACTACCTCAATTCAGGAAGAAGGCAAAACCACCGTTCGAGGAGGTGACTAGGAAGGCTCGGGGGGTGAAGCGCTCACCCTTGCACCCAATCAAGTAACATTCATCTGTCTCGTGTGTGACAGGATGCCCTTCGTAAGTGAAGGACCATGGAACACCCCCTACCGAATGTGCGGCATTAGCCTTGCCGTATTCGACAAAATCCTTGAATGAGATTGCTTTGAGCTTGGGTAACATTTTGGTTTTCCTAGAATTTCTAGTAGAAAGTAATGTACATTAATTCCTACTAATAACCGGTGATTGGCGAGCGCCCCTGCTGTCCTGACCTATCCTCGACATTGCGATAGTAGACCTCATCATCAGACATGAAGGATTCTTCGTCCAGAAGGGGCATGGTGTCGAAACCCCG
>Ga0210406_10000631_pt1 | contig 47381 bp, 42 predicted proteins | sample IncBWC30MmetaG_FD_155454 | JGI IMG/M metagenome (GOLD analysis project Ga0210406, IMG submission 155454) | Forest soil microbial communities from Barre Woods Harvard Forest LTER site, Petersham, Massachusetts, United States - Inc-BW-C-30-M | ecosystem: Environmental > Terrestrial > Soil >...
CGAGGGATCGACAAGGTGGGGTGGCTGTTTACCTTCACCGGAGCTGCCTACAACTTGTGCCGATTGCGAAATCTGATGGCCGGAACGTGATACGGAGTTCGATTCGGCCCACTCGGTAGACAGAACAGCCCAAAGCACTTCCTTCACAACTCATCCATAAATCAAAATGTAGAACGAAAAACCCGCAAACCTAAATTGTTCAACAAGCTGCTAACCAGCCGCGCGCGCACTTAGCAGACTTGGAGCCGCGGTGACCGTTGCCCTTCTCAACTTTCTTCACACCCAGACAATTCATTCTCTTGGGCATGCATGCGCCTGTATCCGTTCGGAGACACACCGAGCTCTCGCTTAAACGCACGACTCAAGGAATCCTCTGATTCGTATCCAACGGCTTTAGCGACTTCAAAAAGTGATGTATTGCTCGACCGGATCATGGCACCAGCCTTGTGCAGCCGCCACCGAGTGAGATAGGCGAGAGGAGTCTGGCCCAAAACGCGCTTAAATCTTGAAGCAAAGGCAGACCTCGACATCCGGGCTTCACGAGCCAAGGACTCGACAGACCAGTTCTTGCGGATACCCGAATACATCGCTTGAATGGCTCTGCTGAGATGGTTATCGGAAATGGCGGCCAACCAGCCCGATTGCGGAGCCGCCGTGCTACTAGCGTACGCCCGGATGGCATACACAAGAAGTGATTCATAGAGACGGCTAATTATGAATGAGGAAGCCATTCCAGGGTGAGCGGTTTCGGCCGCCAGAAGATCCAGCACGGATTGGAACGCGCGGCTACGGTCCTGGCTTAAGTTTAGATATAAAAGCTGTGGCAAGATCGAGCGAATCGGCAAGGCCTCGAGCGTGTTCATAGTGAACTTCCCGAACATCAGTGTCGTGACCGGGCCACCGCCCCCGTAACGAACTACACCGTTAACTCTTAACTTTCTCACTTCGCTGGAATCAACAATTTTCGAGCACGAATGATCCGCCATCGAAAACGGCTGATCATCGAACATAATAAGAAGGTCGCCGCCGGAGAGGGGGGCGCCTTCGGGTTCGCCTTCGAATCTCAGAAACGCTGAACCGCCAACTACGAAGACGAACAATACACGCTTTCCTTTTAAACCCGAGGAGCGAAATCCCCAAGGGGAAGTCGCCTCCAACCGCGTGCACTCTGCTTTTTCAATTCTGATTGATCCCAAAACTTCTGACAGCGGATTCGTGAAACCCTCAACTTGTGGACGATCTGTCATCTCCTTTGGACGCTTGGCTGTCACCGCCGGTTGCATTTTTTAATCCATATAGCGTTCGTGCAAGCCGGCGCAACACGTTGGTGCAGAGCCAAACGAGCACCGCGCGAGCGTGATCGCAACTAATTCAAGGAGAAGAACGCAAATACAGAGTATGAGGAATCGTAATGTTTTGTTTCTACGGGGCGCGTTGGCCGGCGCCGTTTTGCTCGCAGTAGCTCTAAGCGTGCATAGCGGTCCGCCTCAACCCCGATCCGGCCAGTGGCGAATAGCCGGGCAGGATCTCAACAACAGCTGGAGCCAGCCGGCAGAGCACCTAATCAGTTCCGCGAACGTCAAGGGCCTAAGCCCAAAATGGGTTTTCACAACCGGTGGTGATGTTTCTGCCACTCCTACCGTGGACGGTGACGCCGTTTACTTCCCCGATTGGGCCGGCAATCTCTTCGCAGTCAAGAAGGACAGCGGCCAGCTAATCTGGTCTCACAAAATCTCCGAGTATGACGGCGTCGAAGGAGCGGTCTCTCGCGTTAGCCCTGCAGTCGATGCAAACCACGTAATCATTGGAGACATTTTGAATTCCAAGCAGACACACAATGGCGCAAACGTGATCTCAGTGGATCGCGAGACTGGAACAGTCCAGTGGATTACGCAGGTGGAAACTCATCCGGCGGCAATCATTACCGGATCTCCGGTTGTCTTCGACGGAGTTGTGTACATTGGGGTTTCTTCGAGCGAAGAAACGCTGGCGCTCGATCCGTCATATCCTTGTTGCAGCTTTCGCGGCAGTATCGTAGCGCTCGATGAAAAGTCCGGCGCGATGCTTTGGAAGACCTTCGACATGCCCGACAATGGCGGACAAACGGGGGGATACAGCGGCGGTGCGATTTGGCAACCTCCTGCGATTGATCCGAAGCGCGGTACGCTCTTTATCGGAACTGGAAACAACTACACTGCACCCGCGGATGTGGAGGCTTGCCAGAGCGCTACTCCGACAGCGAACTGCGTTGCAGCTGACGATTTCTTCGACGCCGCGTTGGCACTTGATTTGAAAACAGGACAGATCAAGTGGGCAAAGAGGCTGCAAGGTTTTGACACTTGGACAGTAGCGTGCATCCTCGCGACGGGAACAAACCCAAACTGTCCCGTGCCAACAAGCCCCGATTTCGATCTGGGAGGATCAGGACCCAATCTGCTCGGCAATATTGTTGGCTTTGGCCAGAAGAGCGGCATCTTCTGGGCGCTCAATCCCGATAACGGCAACATTGTTTGGAGCACACCGGTGGGGCCAGGCGCTTCGCTCGGAGGCATCGAGTGGGGTACCGCGACTGATGGCAAACGCATTTATGTTGCTATCGCGAATAGCGACCATCTCCCTTATGCGTTGGTGCCATCGGGACAGCAAATAACCTGGGGCGCATGGAGCGCTCTGGATGTCGCTACTGGGAAGATCCTTTGGCAGACTGCAGATCCCACTGCGAACACCATTGACAGAGGTTCGGTAAGCGTTGCAAACGGCGTCATGTATGCCGGCTCCAATTCAGGACAGATGTACGCGCTGGACGCGACAACCGGAAATATCCTCTGGAACTTCGCCAGCGGGGGCACGGTGATCGATGGGCCGTCGATTCTCGACGGCACCCTCTATTGGGGATCGGGCTACCGAAATATCCAAGGAACCGGAAATAACAAAGTCTACGCCTTTAGCCTGGACGGCGAGAAGGATCACGGTGAGAGCTCCGGCGATGACCATGACCACTCTGGCGATCACGAGAAGCAAGAGTGATGGCGTTGGACGTTTGTAGATTTCCCTCGTTGTTTTTTTGAATGACCTCGGGCGTGTTCCACACATGCAGGCGCACGAGGTAGCTCGCATTGCCGGCACCCATGCTGCGCAATCCGTGAGATGAAACGCGAAATCGCCCGGTCCGTCACGCAACAAGAATACGAACACACTAAAAAGGAGATGTGCAGATGAAGAAGTCGTTGCTACGTTTTATTGTCAGTACAACATTGAGCTTGATCGCGGGAGTCGCTTGCTTTGGGCAGCACTACAATCAAACCAACCTTGTTTCCAACACGTCGGGAGTTGCTCCAGTCACCGACCCTCAATTGATCAATCCTTGGGGCATATCCCGCGGCTCTGGCAGCCCTTGGTGGATCTCTGACAACGCAACGGGATTCAGCACACTCTACAATGGCGCAGGAACCAAGCAATCCCTGATCGTCACGATCCCGCCATCCGATCCGAATAACAAAAACACGCCAACGGGTACACCGACAGGCACCATCGCCAACAGCAGTCAAACAGATTTCTTGCTGGCCCCAGGCAAACCGGCGGCGTTCCTCTTCTCCACGATTGATGGAACGATTGCTGGATGGAATCCAACTGTCGCTGTAGCTCAAGGCGCCGCGCCTCCTTCCACACAAGCAGTGACTGTGATCAAGACTTCCGACGGATCCAGCTACACGGGCGTGACGAGCGCTTTTATTGAGGGCAAACGCTTTCTGTACGCGGCAAACTTTACCAAAGGTCGCGTGGATGTTTATGACAACGCATTTCACCTCATCGACCTGCACAAGCAGCACTTCGACGAAGACCCGGCCGATCATGATAACGGCCGCTCCGCTGAAAATTCTTTCGTGGATGAGAACCTGCCACGCAACTATGTGCCTTTTAACGTGCAAACCATCGGCAACGATATTGTCGTCACCTATGTGCTCCACGAGGAAGGCTCGCGCTTTGAAACCGATGGCCCGGGACTTGGCTTCGTGGATATTTATAGTTCCACTGGTCAGCTCTTGCAGCGTCTCGAGCACGGTGATTGGCTGAACGCTCCGTGGGGCGTGGCACTTGCTCCGCTTGACTTCGGACGCTTCAGCCACGACCTGCTCATCGGGCAGTTCGCTGGCGGGGGAGACACTCAGTCGAGCGGGTTCATCGCTGCATACGATCTAGCTACCGGAAAATTCGATGGGCTGCTGCAGGACGCCAGCGGGAAGCCACTCGCCATCAACGGCATTTGGGCGCTCAGCCCTGGAAACGTCAGCCCAGCCAATAGCGATGCTGCGGCGGCGCCTGCCGTACAAGTGTACTTCACCGCCGGACCGAACCATGGCTCCGGAGGGCTGTTCGGCTATTTGGCCGCGGTGTCTTCAGAGTTGAGCGAAGGGAATGCTCAGTAATCGTCACAGCTGATTCACGGTGTTGTCGGGGTGGAATGCGTCACCCCAAGGCTTCAACAGTGCCAATCGCTTCGCCTTGGGACTGCTGAAGCGCGGTGCGCTCCGGAGGTCTTCACGCGCGCCCCAACAAGTGCAGATCTTCCGGAGCAGCGAAGGTGCGGTTCAGAAGACATCATCGAAAAGGAGGAAGTCATGAATAGTTTTAGTCGGCAGTCCAAGAACAAGAAGAATCGCCGAGAATTCCTGAAGAACGGAATGGTTGCGGCGGGAGCGGCAACCCTGGGTACAGGTCTGCTTGCGAGCGGAGCACCCGTGTTAGCTGAGCAGGAAAAAGGGAGGAGCGGACAACTCCCAAAGGGAGACGCAGCGATTCTAAGGTTCTTGGCCGCAGCCGAGATCCTTGAGACCGATCTGTGGGTTCAATATAACGAACTTGGAGGAATCCAAGACAATGAGGCTCCCGGAGGGAGTGGCAGCCCGCTCTACACCGCGGCCCTCCAGGTTCTCGACGGAGACATGAATCAATATATCCACGACAACACCGAAGATGAGTTCACCCACGAGAATTTCATCAACGCCTATTTGGCTTCGAAGGGCGCAGACACAGTCGACTTAGAGCCGTTTCGCACGTTGCCAGGAAGTACAGCGACTGGATCGAGCGGTAAGCCACGGCTAACAAATCTGATGAAACTTACGGTGGACACGAGTTGGTGGACCCGGTACCGCAGCCGTACTCAGAACCCCGATTTCGGGGACACGTTCCCTCAAGCCGTTCCGAGCCTGGCGGTTGGGCAACATCCGGCAATCCCCAGAAGCGATGCCGATCTGAACCCGTCCAATCACCTCCAAGCAATTGCGAATACCGCAGGATTTCATTTCGCCACCATCGAGCAAGGGGGCACTAGTCTCTATCCATCGCTGGCTCAGCGCGTGAGCAGTTCGGAGGTTCTACGGATTGTCCTCAGCATCGGTGCAACCGAGGCGATGCACTTTCAGACCTGGCATGACAAAGCAGGCAATGCCCCACCATTGACCGATCCGAGCGATTCAACACTCGTATTTCCGGACCTCAATGCCCCTCCATTTGGTGGAGAGGATTTCCAAACGAACCTGATCATGCCTGAACCAACCGTGTTCCTGAACCGGACTTTGCCGGTGTGCTCCATTGTTCGTCCGACGGAGACTACCGGAGCGGCGACGGCCGCTCTTAAATTCCTGACGGCCATGGGACTTTTTATTGGGCAGTCACCAGCATTTTTCGCGTTTCTGCGTGATTTGGCCGAAGAGGCAGACGCGGCCAGACGCGAAGGGGAACGATAAACGGGACAGAGCGAGGGTCAATTCCCTTTGATTCACGGTGTTGTCGCGGGGTGGAATGCATGCCGCAGTTGGATGCCTTCCGCCCTGGCAAGTAAAAGCAAACCGCCTGCGGCACGAGGTTGGGCGATACGAATTTAGGCTTCTTCGGTTAACCGGCGCATTTTTCCGAACGACGAGTCCGCTCATGTCACGCAGAAGGTCGCCGGTTCGACGGTTAAAAGATCACCCGTCTGACTGGCACCTTCATCGGTCATTTACGAGGTCTCAACGAGGGGAGTGATACACTTTTCCTGTGGCACCGCCCGGGCAAAGGCGTGGCGCTAAAAATCGAAAGTAAAAACGCATGTCTGAATTTGTCGTTCAATCTCTCCTGAGAACTCCGACCGTTGCGATCCGGGACACGTACTGCCAGGGCAGCTGCCGGCCCCAGACCGCGGAAGAGTGCACGGCCACCACACAACTGGTGTTTCCATATCGCGGCGTCTATGTACGACATCTGGGGAATGACCAGGCCGTTGCTGAGGCGAATCAAGTCCTGTTTTTCAATGCCACCGAAGGCTACCGGATCAGCCACCCTGTGCCCGGTGGCGATGCCAGTCTGACGCTGGTCATCAGCGAACCGCAGCTGCGTGAAATGGCGCCACGTGCTTTTCTGCGCGATGGCGCGGCGCTGGCATTTCGGCGGCAGCGTCTGCGGATTGATGAGCGAGCTCAAGCGCTCATGGCACTGCTACGGCATAGCCTGCGCCAAAACATTGCGGAACCTTTGGAAGCGGAGAGTCTGGCCTTGACCCTAGTTCAGCGGGCGCTGGGGCCACGCACCACGCACGCACCTGGCGCCAGTGTGGGACGGCAGCGACTGGTGGATCGAGCGAAGCTCGTGGTGGCGAGCGATCTGGCACGACGCTGGACGTTGGCCGAGATCGCCGCCGAAGTGCGCGGCTCCCCGGTTTATCTCACGCAGGTCTTCCAACAAGTGGAAGGCTTGCCGCTCTATCGCTATCAGTTGCGCCTACGGCTAGCGCGGGCGCTGGACCTTCTCGCGCAGTATGACGACCTGACCGCTCTAAGCCTGGACCTCGGCTTCTCCAGCCACAGCCATTTCAGTGCTGCCTTCCGCGAGGCTTACGGCCGTTCGCCTTCGGAGTTCCGGCAGTCGGCGCTGTATCGTTAGTCCTTTTCAAGCAAATCACTAAAGATCGCTAAAGATTCTGACAGCGGCTCTCTCTTCTTGCGTGGCCTACTGATCGCACGCGGACTTCGGGTATTCAAGGAGAGGGACATCATGATTGAAACCACATGTGCGGCTTGCGACTGCAAGCTGGATGGGAATCCGATCAAGGTCAAGATAGGCGGCAAGACGGTTGAGGTGTGCTGTGATGATTGCGCGCTGAAGTTGAGGGAAGCGCATTCCTCTACGGCTGCGAGGAAGGTTTGACGATGGACCGAAACAAAATAGCTGTAAGTGTTCCTAACGATCGGCCTCGAGTTGCACAGCCGGTAGCTGCATTGCTGACCGGCGCGCTGCTCATCGGGTTATCCCTGAGTGCGGTGATGCCAGAGCGTGTAAGTGCGGACACGCGTGTGATGCCGCGCAATGAAAGGTTAAGTGTGTCTACCATGAATGGAAAGAAATCATCGCCGATCCAGCGTAGCGTGCAGACGGCATCAGGGCGTATCAGCTACACGGAGCAAGGCACAGGACCGGTCGCATTGTTCGTGCATGGCGTGCTGCTGAACGGACATCTGTGGCGCCATCAGCTTGCGGATTTATCCGACATTCGTCGCTGCATAGCTGTCGACTTGCTTGCGCATGGCGACACCGAAATCGCGCCGGATCAGGATGTATCCGTGACCGCCAATGCCGAGATGCTCAAGGAATTTCTTGATGCCCTGCGCATCGACAAGGTAGATCTCGTGGGTAACGATAGCGGCGGCGGTATCGCGCAAATTTTCGCCGCGTTGTATCCGGAGCGCGTGCGCAGCCTTACGCTCACCGACTGCGACACTCACGACAACTGGCCACCCGAAGCCTTCAAGCCGTTCCTGGCGATGGCGGCCGGCGGCGGTTTACGTGCAACGCTTGACGCGATGTTGTCGGATAAGAGCGTCTATCGCTCGCCGCAGGCGCTTGGGCCGGCGTATGAACATCCGGAACTTCTGAGTGACGACAGCATCGAAAAGTATCTGCGTCCACTGATCAGGACCGAGCAACGTACCCGTGATCTGCAACGCTTCCTCGCAGCTTTCGACAACAAGCACACGCTCGCCATTGAAAATCGACTGAAGACGCTGAAAGCGCCGACGCTCATCGTCTGGGGCACAGATGATGTGTATTTCGACGTGAAATGGTCAGATTGGCTAGCCGAGAACATTCCCGGCACACGACGCCGCGTTGAGTTCAAGGGCGCCAGAATCTTTTTCCCCGAAGAGCGCTCGGCGGAATTCAACAAGGAACTGCGCGCACATTGGCTGGCCGCGCAGTAGAAAGTATAAAAAAAATCTCCGAAGAGACGTCAAAAGTTGTGGGATGAGAAACAGTTCATTGCAAAAGGAACCTTCCAATGACATCGAATCAAACCGTGAGCGTCTTTGGCGCGTACGGACGCACTGGGCGCTTCGTTGTTTCAGAATTGTTCAAACGCGAATGGACTCTGATTCTTTGTGGTCGAGACGCCGCGAAGTTAAAAGCCGTAGGCGACGCGCATCCGGGATCGGAAGTGCGCGTCGCTACGGTGGACGATCCCGCGTCACTTGACCGCGCAATATCCGGCGCCGCCGCGATTATAAATTGTGCGGGACCGTTCATCGACACAGCAGTCCCTGTTATCGAAGCCGCCCTGCGTTCGGGTATTCACTATTTCGATGTAGCTGCCGAACAGGCGGCCGTCCTCGGTGTTTTCGAGAAGTTTGCGGACGCCGCGCGAGATAGGGCTGTTGTGGTCGGTCCGGCGATGGCGTTCTACGGAGGATTGAGCGACCTTCTGGCCACTGCTGCTATGGGCGACTGGAGTGCCGCAGACGAAATCACTATCGCGACCGCGCTCGATAGTTGGAAGCCGACGCGGGGAACCCGGTTGACAGGACAACGCAATCCCGGCAAACATTTCGTCTTTTCGAATAACAAATTGGAGCGTGCGGATCCGCCACCAGCGCGCACATGGAATTTTTCGGCGCCGTTCGGAACGCAAGATGTCCTGGGTCTCGCTCTCGCCGAAACCATCACCATCTCACGGCATCTGAAGGCGCCTGAGATTCGCGCTTATCTAAATCTCGCATCGATCAAGGACATCCGTGATCCGAACACGCCGGAACCGGCAGCGACGGACGAGAGTGGGCGCTCGTCTCAAATATTCCTTGTCGAGGTAGTCGTGCGAAGGGGAAGCGAGGAACGCCGTGCGACAGCGCGAGGACGAGACATCTATGCGATCACCGCACCTATTGTGGTGGAAGCGACTCACCGTGTCGTCAACGGGCTGGCCAAGACCACTGGCGTCGCCGCCGCTGGCGAGATTTTCGATGCTCGAGATTTTCTGAGATCACTCTGCCCGGTGCATCTCTCTGTTGAAATTCGGTGATGCCGGTTGCCCGGTCAGAAGTCGAAAATTTCAGCGGCAATCGAATTCTGGGCGTGCGTGAACGATCGGAAGTTGTCGTCTTGCAAGTGAAGAACCATAGCGTTACGGCGCCCTGACCTACCGTCTCACATTTCAAAAAAGCTCGATTATTCCTGCTTAAAATGCCCCTTGGCATTTCGGTGGCACGGAGTTGGCGGTTTTGTTGACGTGCGCCATGGGCTTCGTTAGCGTTAATAGTCGGGAGAATGCCTCCCCTCCATCCTGCGCGACACGGCGCGTAACTTCGAAAGCGGACAATCTAGTGGCTAATCCAATTATTACCCTCACTACCGACTACGGCACCAACGATCATCTCGTTGGAACGATGAAGGGCGTCATCCTGAAAATCAATCCTGACGTGACGATTGTGGACATCACACACAACGTGACGGCGTACGATTTGCTCGATGGGGCGCTGGCGATCGGTTCGGCGTACGCCTATTTCCCGCCGAAGACGGTGCATGTGGTCGTGGTAGACCCGGGAGTAGGCACCGAGCGGCGGCCGTTGCTTGTGAGCGCGCAAAATCAATATTTTATTGCGCCGGATAACGGCGTGCTCTCCGTGCTTTTCGAACGCGAAGACAACGTGGTCGTGCGGCATGCGAACGTGGAACACTATTATTTGAGTCCACTGAGCAAGACATTTCACGGCCGGGATGTATTTGCTCCGGTGGCTGCGTGGCTGACCAAGGGCTGGCAGACACCGAGCATGGGTGACGAGATCACGGACTACAAGAAGTTTGCGATGCCGAAACCGAAAGAAGCGGATGGCAGCTTGATGGGCGTTGTGTTACGCGTTGACGCGTTTGGAAATCTGATTACGAATTTTCGCGCCGAACATTTGGCCGCGAATGCGCATGAGAATGGAAATTTGAATCTTCAAGTGGGGGCGCACGCGGTTAAAAAGCTCGTGGATACGTTCGCTCGTGGCGCGGCCGGTGAGCCGATTGCCTACGTTGGTTCCAGTGGGTACATCGAAATAGGCGTGAACAAGGGGAGCGCGGCGCGAACGCTTGCACTGGGACGCGGGACGCCGGTCGTTCTTTCGAGATAGTCAGCGGCGATAATTCTTCAAATACAAATCTAGCGGGTTGCCTCGAGGGCTGCCATTTGGGAACGTGTGCGAGGATCGAGCCAGTCGCGCCAGGCGTCGCCCAATAGATTGAACGCGAGGACAGCGGTCATGACCGCAAGCGCAGGAAAGATAACCATGTGCGGCGCGTCAAAAAGATGGCCGCGCGCATCATTGAGCATGGAGCCCCAACTGGGGATAGGCGAGAGAACGCCGAGGCCAAGAAAACTTAGAGTGGATTCGGCAAGAATTGCTCCGGCCATACCAATGGTCGCCTGAATCAGAACGGGCTGAAGAATATTTGGCAGCAGATGGCGCAGCAGGATGCGTCCGTGTCGAGCGCCGAGCGAGCGGGCAGCCAGTACGAACTCCAATTCCTTCACTTTCAGAACCTGAGCACGCGCGAGACGCGCATAACCAGCCCAACCAGTAATGATGAGGGCGAGAATGACTTTGCCGATTCCGGGACCGAGAAACGCGGCGAAAGCGATAGCTAGTAAGATCCCCGGGAAAGAAAGAAACGCGTTGATGAGCAGCAGATTGACAATGCGATCGAACCAGCTGCCGAAGTAACCCGCCAAAGTCCCCATCAGAAGGCCGACGGAGCCGCAGCCGAAAACGACGCAAACGGAAACGAGCATGGAGACGCGAGCTCCATAGATGACGCGGGTGAGAACGTCACGACCGAGCTCATCGGTGCCGAACCAGTGCGCGTGGGAAGGCGCTTCGAGGCGTGAAGGGAGGTTTTGCGAGGCAGGGTCGGCGGGAGAAATCCACGGCGCGAGAATCGCGGCAAGCAGCAGAATAATGGCGGCGGCAAAGCCTACGCGCGCGAGAACGCTTTGGCGGAGAAACGTGCGCAAGTTCGCGGTGGCGCTCATGAAAGGCGCACTCTCGGATCAACGAATGAATAGAGCAGGTCTGTGAACAGATTGACGAGAACGTAAGAAACGGAAATGACGAGGATGCAGCCTTGCAAAAGCGGGTAGTCGCGTGCGGAGATGGCTTGCACGGTCAGGCGGCCGATGCCGGGCCAGGCAAAAATTGTTTCGGTGACGATAGTGCCGGCGAGGAGCGTGCCGAACTGCAGGCCGAGAATAGTAATGATGGGGATCAGTGCGTTGCGAAGGGCGTGGCGAAAGAGGATAGCCATCGTGCCAAGGCCTTTGGCGCGCGCCGTGCGAACGTAGTCGCTCGAAAGCTCTTCCAGCATTGCCCCCCGAACCATGCGCGTGAGAATCGCGGCGAGAGCAGCGCCGAGCGTTGCGGCGGGCAGAAGAAAACTGAGCGGACCGACTCGGCCAGAAACTGGAAGTACACCGATCTCAATCGCGAACACGAGCATCAGCAGCTGGCCGAGTGCGAAGTTCGGAATCGCGAGGCCGAACAGTGTCGCAACGCCGACGACTCGGTCGGCGGGCTGGCCACGGCGATGTGCGGCGAGAACTCCGGCAGGAATCGCGATCAAGACACAAACAGCAAGCGCGAGGAACGCGAGCTCGAGCGTAGCGGGATAGCGTTCGAAAATAATCCGGCGCACGGGCGCATTGAATTTGAACGATTGGCCGAGATTGCCGTGAGCCAGATCGCGCCAATAGTGCGCGTACTGCGTGCCGAGCGGTAGATCGAGCCCGAGCGTGTGGCGCAATTGCGCGGCCGCGCCCGGCGCTGCGCCTTCCCCAAGCATTTGTTCGACCGGATCGCCAGGAACAATGTGAATCATCAAGAAAACGAGCGTGAGCACGAGCCAGAGCGCGGGGAGCGTGAGCAGAAAGCGCTGGAGAAAATGTCGCAGCATGCGTGAGCGATTATGAACCAGAAGCGGGCAAATTGGATTCGACTTTGCGATCAGGATCGGCGGAAGAAGGAATAGCTTGGGTCGGAGGCTCCTGTGGCAGAAGCTGGATTTTTACGCGCGCGACGCGGCGGCCGTCCATTTCCATGACCGTGAACCGAAAATTGCCGAAGTCAAAACTCTCGCCGCCTTTGGGGATAAATCCGAGCTGATCGAGCACAAAGCCACCGACCGTGGCGTAGGCGGCGTCCTCAGGCAAAGTGATGTTGTATTGTGCATCCAGGTCGCGAACGCTGAGCGCGGCGTCAAAGATGACCGCGCCATCCGCAAGCGCGAGCGGCCGCTCGACGACGTCGAACTCATCGTGAATTTCGCCGACAAGCTGCTCGAAGATGTCTTCCATCGTGACCAGTCCAAGAATGCTGCCGAACTCGTCCACCACAACCGCCATTGATGTATGTTTCGAACGAAATTCGCTAAGCAGTTCGGCGGCTGGTTTGGTTTCCGGGACGATGAGAAGTTCGCGCAGGACGCGGCGCAAATCGAACGGCGTTGCGGGCGCGCGCTCTTCGAGCCGCCGCTCGCGGTCGAGCAGAACCCACATCATGTCCTTGATATGCACGAAGCCAAGCATGTGATCCAAAGTGCCGCGATAAACAGGAATGCGAGAGCGCTGCGTGGTGGCAAATACGCGCATGACTTGGTCGAGCGGCGCCTCGATCGGAAGAACGTGCATGTCCGGTCGCGACACCATGATTTCGCGCACCTGCACCTGGCCTAATTCGATCGCGCTGAGAATGAATTTTTCTTCACCCGGTGCGAGCAGTCCGCGTTCCCGGGCTTGCTGGATCTGGACCTGAAGCTCTTCGGTGGAGTGCGCAACACCATGGCCGCCGGGCGTGGTGACACCGAGTGCCCGCACAATCAATCCAGAGACGCCATCAAGTAAATCGATGGCCCAGCGGAACGCACCGAGAAACCAATGAAAAGGGCGCGCGACGAGAAGCGCAACACGTTCCGCGCGCGCAAGGCTGACGGTTTTGGGAACGAGCTCGCCGATGACGACGTGCAACGCGCTAAGTAAAATGAACGCGCACGAAAGGGCCAGCGCGTGCGCCAGGATTGCGGAACGCGTGCCCGGGCGGCCCTGCCAGAGATTCTGAAAAAAATTGGCAAGCGTGGCTTCGCCGAGGGCGCCGAGAGCGAGGCTGGTGACCGTGATACCGAGCTGCACGCCTGAAACGACGCGGTGCAGATCGCGAAGGAGTTCTTCCACGATTTTCGCGCTGGCATTGCCAAGGGCGACAAGCTGACGTACGCGCGAAATCCGCACCGCTACGAGCGAAAACTCCGCCGCGGCAAAGAAGCCGTTCAGCGCGACGAGAGCAATGACCCCGACGAGTCTGACAAAGAACATTCGCGGTTCGAAACCCTGCCGAAATTGTAACAGCAGTCTGGCTGTACCGGCGTTTCAACGCGAGTTGCGCGTGTGGAGGTCGTCCTCTACACTCTTTTTTTGGCTTTTTGTTAGCGGGAGAGTCCTTCGGGAGAACCTTTGTTACGCGCCCTGCGAATCCTTGGCTGGTTTCTGACGATCATCCTTTTAATTTGTGGTTTTGGAGTGTGGTGGGCCGTCTACCGGCCGCTCCCGCAAGTGGATGGCACACTTTCCCTTCCCGGTTTGAAGAGCGACGTGACCGTTGAGCGTGACATTTGGGGTGTGCCGCACATCCGCGCCGGCTCGTTGAATGACATGGTGGAAGCGCAAGGCTATGTAATGGCGCAGGACCGTCTGTGGCAGATGGATTTGCTGCGTCGTGTGGCTCGCGGTCAGCTTTCCGAAATTGTTGGCCCGGATGCGATCCCCATAGACAAGCAATTCCGCACGTTGCGCCTGGGCCCGGCGGCGGACCGCGAAGCCACGCTGCTCGACCCGGAAGCGCGTGGAGCGATGGACGCTTACGCGCGCGGCGTGAACGCCTTCATTGAGCAGCATCAGAAGAACCTGCCCATTGAATTCACCTTGCTCCGCTATAAACCCCAGCCTTGGATGCCTACGGATTCGCTGGTGATTGCGGGCTACATGTATCAAACGCTTTCAAGTACGTGGGAAGCGGAACTCAATCGCGCCAAAGTGACGGAACGCGTTGGCGAGGAACGCGCGAAGCAACTTTATTCCGACGAAACCGCAATGGATCATTTTGTCGTGGGAGATCCGAACGCGATCGAAAACAGCGCACAGCAGTCGGGCCGAAATCCGGACGATGAAGACGACGATGACGACATAATGCCGGATACCGTCCTAAAGGCTGACAGAAAGACTGAACAAGCGCCCAACTTTGCCGATTTAACTTCAGCACTCGCCCCGGCCCTGCTCGAATGGGTTGCGGAATCGCAGCGCGATATTCGTCAAGCCCTCGGAAGCAACAACTGGGTGGTGAGCGGAGCTTACACGGCCACTGGCAAGCCGTTGCTTGCAAACGATACGCACCTCGAACTGAGCATTCCGCCGATTTGGTACGAAGCGCACTTAAGCGCACCCGGTTGGAATGTAAAAGGCTTCGCATTGCCGGGCGGACCGCTCCTGGTGATCGGCCACAACGACCGCATTGCGTGGGGATTCACGAACAATGGCGCGGACGTGCAGGACCTCTACATAGAAACGTTCAATCCGGCGAACTCCGATGAATACCGAGTGAAGGGTCAGTGGAAAAAGGCGGAGATTGACGACGAGACGATTCATGTGCGGGGACAAGCGGATGAGCGCCTTCGCTTAGTAGTGACACGGCATGGACCGATCGTGCGACGCGAAGGCGACAAAGCGTACGCGTTGCGCTGGACAGCGACGGAGCCCGGCGGGCTTGCGAACACGTACTACAATCTCGGAAAAGCGCAAAGCTGGAATGAGTTTCGAGACGTTTTGAAAAAAGTTTGGGGGCCTGCGCAGAATGTCGTTTACGCGGATGTGGACGGAAATATTGGCTACATCATGGCTGCGCGAGTGCCGGTTCGCAAAAAAGGATTTGGCCAAGTTCCCGTTCCCGGCGACACCGATGACTACGAATGGACGGGCTATATTCCTTTCGGTCAACTTCCGCAGATTTTGAATCCGGCCTCAGGCCTGATCGTGACGGCGAACGCGCGCGTGGTTGGACCCAAGTACAAACCGTATCTTACCGACCGTTGGGAAGAACCATACCGCACCGCGCGAATTTACGATTTGCTGCACGACAAGCACGATCTGCGGCCCGCGGACATGCTGAAAGTGCAGGCGGACACCTACAGCTATCCCGATGTCTTTCTCGGAGAGCAACTCGCCTCAGCAGCACACAATGTAACTCCGAAAGACGAGCGGACGAAAAAATTGGTTGCAATGACCAAAGACTGGAACGGAATCGCCGCACCAGATACTTCTGTGGTTCCCTTCCTGGAATTGACGCGCCTGGAAGCGCTGCGGCTGATTCTGGAGCCGTACCTCGGCACGGAAACCGATTTGTATCGTTGGCGGAAAGTAGCATTCCTGCAGAAAGTACTCACAGAGCGGCCGGCGAAATGGCTGCCTGCGACATATAAGAGTTACGACGAGCTGATCGTCGCCGCTGCGGACAGCGCCGTGCGAATGCTCGAAGAAAGAACCAAGAGCACGCACATCGAAGACTGGCAATGGAAAAGATTCAACGCGTTGGAAATGCACCACCCGATTGGCAGAAAAGGCGCCCTGAAATTCTTCCTGAGCATCGCGGACAAGGCACAGGCGGGCACGCGATTCAGTCCGCGCGCGGCGACGAAGCGCCACGGCCCGGCGATGCGTTTCGTTGCGAATCTCGCGAATTGGGACGATTCAATCCTGCTTATTCCTGGCGGGCAAAGCGGCCAACCAGGCAGCAGCCATTACAGCGATCAGTTTTCGTACTGGTTCGACGGAAAACCGATCGTGCAGCCGTTCAGCGACGCGGCAGAAGCGCGTACGAAGAGCCACACGCTGACGCTCAAGGCTGGCCCCTGACGCAAATCACACTCCATGCCTGAACTTCCCGAAGTTGAAGCAGTAGTGCGCACTCTGCGGCCGCTCGTTCGTGGACGAAAAATACGTTGCGTTCATGTATCGCATCCAATCGCAACGAAACCGCAAAACCCTGCCGAGCTTGCGAGGTTTGCGGCAAAACAGACGATTCGCGATGTAAAACGACATGGAAAATATTTGGTGCTGGAACTGGATCGCGGCATTTTGACGATGCACTTTCGGCTGGACGGGCAACTCCTGTGGTTTGCGTCCGCGGCGGAAATGGAAAGGAAGGCCAATCGAGCGCCGCACAATGTGCACGTGGACGTTGCGCTCGAGTTTAACCGCGGCGTGCTTGGCTTTGCCGACCGTCGCCATTTTGGGCGAGTTCATTATTTCGAATCGCGCGAGGCGAGTAAAGGATTGCATTCGCTGGGGGTAGACGCACTTTCGAAGGAATTCACGCCAAAGCATTTCACTTCGCTGCTCGCCGACTCGCGGCGTCCGCTGAAAGAATTTCTACTCGATCAGACGCGAGTCGCGGGCATTGGGAATATCTACTCGTGTGAATCCATGTGGTACGCACGGATTGATCCACGCCGCCGCGCGAATTCGCTGAGCAAAAAGGACTCCGAGAATCTCCATAAAGCGATTGTTTCCGTTCTCTGGCGTGCCTTAGAATGTTGCTTGAAGCCGGCGCCGGATTTTCGCGACCCAACGTGGTGGTTTCAGGGACTCGAAAAAATCCTTCGCGTGTATGGACGCGAAGATCAGCCGTGCCACAGATGCGGTGAACTGATTCGGCGAATCGAACAGGGCGGAAGATCCACCTATTTTTGCAAGCGCTGCCAAAAATAGCGGCGCGATGGGAAATTTTAGACTGCGAAGGAATGAGCGTCCCGAGTGAATACTCCTGCAACGAAGAAACCTGAACCGCCAAAGAAGCCGGAATTTGAACGCTCCCTTGCGCGCCTGGAAGAAGTCGTGCGCAAGTTGGAAAGCCCGCAACTGTCGCTCGACGAAGCGATGAAATTGTTCGAGGAAGGCGTCGCGCTTTCTCGTGAATGCCAGAAACAGCTGGAAGAAGCCGAGGGTAAAGTGGAAATTTTGCTGAAGAAAGCAGATGGAAAGCTCGCCGCGGAACCGTTTGACCCGGAAGGCGACGAATCTTGACCCGCCTCGCGGAATTTTCTTCCCTACTCAAAGCACAATGAAACTTCCTTCTTTTTTTGAAGACGACTTGCAAGCCGTTGACACCGCACTGCAGAGACTTCTGCCGTCAGAAGACACTCCTCCGGCCTCCATTCATAAAGCGATGCGTTATAGCGTCTTTGCCGGCGGCAAACGCGTGCGTCCGATTCTTTGCTTGGAGGCAGCGAGGATTTTTACAAGCGACGTTTCTGCGGCGATGCATCCCGGCTGCGCGATTGAATTCATTCACACGTATTCGCTGATTCATGACGATTTACCAGCATTGGATAATGACGATTTGCGGCGAGGCAAACCGACGTGCCACAAGCAATTCGGAGAGGCGGCGGCGATTCTCGCGGGAGACGCACTCCTCACGCTCGCCTTCGAAACGATTGGCGCCACACCAGTGGACGCCGAGCGCCGGGTGAAAATGCTAACGGAAATTTCTACGTCCGCGGGAACTGTAAACGGAATGGTGGGCGGGCAGGTCGCGGACCTTGAAGCCGAGGGCAAAGTTGTTGGGCCGGCGGCGCTGGAATACATTCACCGCTCGAAAACAGCGGCCCTGATTCGCGCTTCGATTACGGCGGGAGCGCTGTGCGCCGGCGCGCCACAGGAAGATGTTGCGCGGCTGCGGCGTTTCGGGGAAACGATCGGTTGGGCGTTTCAGGTGACAGACGACATCTTGGATGTCGAAGAATCTTCCGCGGCGCTCGGCAAGACCGCAGGCAAGGATATTGCCCAGCAAAAGGCAACCTATCCTTCTGTGTTTGGCCTTGAACGTTCTCACGAAATCGCGAACGAACTTTCCGCGAAAGCCATCGGGGAGCTGGAAACGTACGGTGGCCGAGCGGCACGGTTGCGCGAGATTGCGGAATTTCTGGTTCATCGCCGCGCTTAGCTTTTCCATGAAAACTAAATCGCAGAAAAAGCGGCTGGACATTTTGCTCGTCGAACGCGGGCTGGCCGAATCGCGGCAAAAGGCCCAAGCAATGATCTTGGCGCACGAAGTGAGCGTTAACGGTGCGAAAGCGGAAAAGGCAGGAGTCTCGATCGCGGAATCGGCACGAATCGAAGTTACAAGTCGCCTGCAAAAATACGCCAGCCGTGGCGGATTAAAGCTGGAAGGCGCGCTGACCGATTTCGCCGTAAATCCTGCAAATTTGGTTTGCCTGGACCTTGGCGCCTCAACGGGCGGCTTTACAGATTGTCTGCTGCAACACAGCGCCGCGCGCGTGTACGCCGTGGACGTAAACGTGGACCAGCTGGCGTGGAAATTACAACAGGATGCGCGCGTGGTGCGAGTAGAACGCAACGCGCGGGAACTGAAACCGGAAGATGTGCCTGAAGAGGTGGATCTCGTCGTTGCAGATGTTTCTTTTATTTCCGTGACGAAGATTCTTGCTCCCGCGGTGCGCGCCGCAAAACCGTGCGCGGTATTTCTTATCTTGATCAAGCCACAATTCGAATTGCGCCGCGAAGACGTCGGCGCCGGGGGTATCGTAAAAGATGCGTCGTTGCACGAAAAAGCCATTGCCTCGGTGAAACAGCAAGCCCAGGTAAACGGACTCGAATGCCTGGCTGTGCTGCCGAGCCGTCTGACCGGCGCCGAAGGCAACCAGGAGTTTTTTCTCCACGCTCGGAAAATCGGCTAAGGTAGAATCGCTCACGCTCATGTCCGCCTTCAAAACAATTGGAATCATTTCCAGACCGCGCCGTGTAGATGTTTCCGGAATTGTGCCGCCGTTGATGCAATGGCTTGCGGGGCGAGGCATTCGCGCCGCCTACGACCAGGAGACGGCGACATCTCTACGTGAGGACGCCGGTGGGAAGACGCGTCACGACCTGGCGGCCGAATCGGATTTGCTTGTCGTTCTCGGTGGAGATGGAACGCTGCTCGCCGCAGCGCGCGAAGCAGCTCCGCGCGGAATTCCGATTCTACCGATTAACCTGGGAAGCCTGGGTTTTTTGACAAGCTTCACGCTTCAAGAAATGTACCCGGCACTCGAGGAGACACTCGCCGGGCATCTGGCCGCCAGCGAACGCGCGATGCTTCGCGCGGCGCTTATCCGCGACGGAAAAACGCTCGACGATCAGCGCGTGTTGAACGAAGTGGTCATCAATAAGGGCGCTCTGGCGCGAATGATTGAAGTAAAATTGAGCATTGACCAGGATTTCGTCTGCCGCTATCGCGCCGACGGATTGATTGTCGCAACACCGACAGGCTCAACGGGCTATTCCCTCTCCGCCGGCGGACCGATCGTGCATCCCATCGTGGAATCCATAGTCGTCACGCCAATTTGCCCGCATACGCTTAGCGATCGGCCGCTGGTCGTCGGCGACAAATGCTGCGTCGAGATGAATCTCGTAGGGCCAGCGGACTCAGTCTACCTCACACTTGATGGACAAATAGGTCTCCAAATGCAGTCCGGCGATCGCGTGCGCATTTTCCGCGCGGAAGAACGGCTAAAGCTCATCCAGCCAAAGCGCAAATCGTATTACGAAATTCTGCGGAGCAAATTGAAGTGGGGCGAAGCGTAGGGCTAGGCTAGAACGTCGCCGCGGAGAAGATCTTTGACAGTTTCGCGCCTGCGAATAATTCTGGCGCGCTTCCCTTCAACAAACACTTCCGCGGGCCGGCATCGCGCGTTGTAATTCGAAGCCAACGACATTCCGTATGCACCTGCGGTCCAAATCGCAAGCACGTCTCCGGCTCCTACGCTTCCGATAGGCCAGCCGCGAAGAAAGCAGTCGCCTGTTTCGCACACAGGGCCAACGATGTCCGCAGGTTCAGCGGAACCTTCTTCAGCGATACCGCGCGCAACTTTCGTGATAGCGTGCACGGCTCCGTAAAGCGAAGGCCGCAACAAATCGTTCATTGCGGCATCCACCACAACGAATCGTTTGCTACCGCTCTTTTTGACGTACCGGACGCGCGTTAGCAAAACGCCGGCAGGCGCGATGATATTTCTGCCCGGCTCCAGGAGAAGATGAACGCCTAGCGGCTTGACGAGACTCGCTACCAATTGCGCGTACGATTCGCGCGAGGGAACCCGCTGGTCCGTGTAGCGCACGCCGAGACCCCCGCCGAAATCCAGAAAACGCAGGTTGATTCTTTCAGAACGCAATTGCGAAACGAAACCCACAACCCGCCGTAGCGCTTCGCGGAAGGGCTCAAGCTCCGTAATCTGCGAGCCGATGTGCGCGCTAATGCCGTCCCAGCAAATCTGTTTTGCGCCAGCGTATTTTTTGTAGAGCGCGTAGGCGTCGTCCCACCCGAGCCCAAATTTGTGCTCGTAGCGCCCCGTCGAAATATGTGGATGTCCACCAGCCTGCACGTCAGGGTTCACGCGAATCGCAACGCTGGGTACTCGGCCGCCGCGCGCCACGTGTTTGGCTGATTCCTCGAGCAGAACTTCGAGTTCTTCTTCCGATTCAACATTGAAAAGCAGAATTCCTGAAGGCTTCCCGCGTTTCTTGGCGTTGTATCGCAGGCCGACGCGAATCTCTTCGCGCGATTTGCCCACTCCCGAAAAAACAATGCGATCACCCTGCACGCCAAGGTGCTCCAGCTGCAGCAATTCATTTGCGGAAACAACATCAAAGCCACTGCCGAGTTTCGCTAGCGTTTTCAAAATGGTGAGATTGCCGTTGGACTTCACGGCAAAGCAGAGCGTGTGCGGCAGCGCACCGAGTCCCTTATCGAGTTCGTTGTAGGCCGACTCGATCGCTGCGCGGCTATAAAGATAGAGAGGACTGCCAAATTTGTCCGCTGCGCTTACAAGCGACACGCCCTCGCAAAACACGGCTTCGCTTTTCGGGGACTTTTCTTTTTGCCATGAAAAGGAAGGCGTAAATTCAGCCGGATCAACGTATGCAAGCGGCTGACATGGTGCGGGTGCTTGCGCGCTCATCGGACCTTCAGGACTACCAAAGTGCGGTCATCGGAAAGCGGCGCGCTCTGCGCAAACCAATCCACTTCGCGCAGAATCGTGTCCGAGATCTCGGTGGCGGAAAGCTCATGATGACTTTCGATCAACTTGCGCAACCGCTCAGTGCCAAAAAATTGCCCTTCGCTATTCGAGGTTTCCGCGATTCCGTCGGAGTGGAATACCACGATGTTGCCGGGTTCCAGCGTGACGCTCCATTCGTCGTAGGTCACATCCTCAAAAATACCGAGCGGAAATCCAGTCAGTTCCACCTTGCCGCAACGTCCGTCCTTGTAAAGTAACGGCTGTGACTGGCCGGCATTCGCGATTCTCAATTTTTGCCGGCCCTTTTGCCACGTTGCATAGCAGGCCGTCATGAAGCGCCCTTCGATCTTTCGTTCGCCCACGATCTGATTCATCTGCCGCAACATTTCCGAAGGCTGCAACTTCTGCGGTGCCAGGCTGCGCATGATTCCGATGGCCACCGCTCCGTAAAGAGCGGCTGCAGTTCCCTTCCCGCTAACGTCTGCCAATGCGATTCCAAGCTGCTGCGGACCATAGCGCAAAAATTCATAGAGGTCGCCGCAGACTTCGCGCGCGGAAATGTAGCGAGCCGCCATCTCTAGCCCGAAATCTTCCGTGGGCAGGGGGCGAAATAGAGCGCCTTGAATCCGCTTGGCGGCCTGCAAGTCGCGTTCCAGGCGGGCTTCATCGCGAGCTACTTGCTCGTAAAGCCGCGCGTTTTCAAGCGACACAGCGAGGTTCGCGGCAAGAATGGAAAGCGTCTGCACGTGATCCTGCGTAAACGCGTTCTGCTGCGGACTTTCAAGGTCCAGCACGCCGATAATGCGGCCCTTGTGCAGCATGGGAATCGCAAGTTCGGAACGCGTCTCCGGATTCACCATCAAATACCGCGGGTCCGCGGTTACGTCCGGCACAAGCACCGGCTCTTTCAGCATTGCAGCAGCGCCGACGATTCCTTCGCTCGCCGCCACGCGCAGTTTGCCTTGCACGCGCTGGCCGTGCTTCACGTCCAGTCGGTGACGAAAAATCTGCTGCTCTTGGTCGTACAGCATGATGCTCAGAATTTGATAGTCAATCACGCGCTTGGTTTGTTCCGCGGCGCGGCGCAACAACTCTTCCACGTCCAGGATGGAGCTCATTTCCCGGCTGACTTCGTTCAGCAAAAGCAGCGTTTCCGCCTGAGCGCGAACACGTTCGAACAGTCGCGCGTTCTCAATCGCCACCGCGAGCCGGCTCGCCAGCAGGGTTAGAATGCTTTGCTGGTCCTTAGTAAAGTAATCGGGGCAATTGCTCTGAATATCGAGCACGCCAACGCACTTACCTTGTAGCATCAGCGGCACGGCAAGCTCGGAGCGCACCGTGTCAATCGCATTGATGTACCTTGGGTCTTTCGTTACATCACTAACTCGCACGGCATGACCCGTAGCCGCTGCCGTGCCCGTGATTCCCTGCCCCAGCGGAATAACCAAATTGGCGGCCAAGTCTCTGCTATACCCAATCGAAAAACGATGCTTCAACGTCCCGGCGCTTTCATCCAGCAAAAGCACTCCAAAGATTTCGTAATCAATATGCTTCTTGATGAGCGCTGCGGTGCGTGCCAGCACTTCGTCCAAATCCAACGAAGCGTTAACCTCTTCGCCGATTTGCGCGAGCGTCGTCAGCACCTCCGCAGATACTTCAGACTGCGGCGATTGCACGATGGGATCAGTTTGTGCGCTGGAAGGATTCATTCGCTACAACAGTATAACAGGCGGCCAAGACTCCGAACCGGCGGGCTTATTCCGGTGATGGCAACTGAAGAATCCCAACTTGTGGCAGATTCCGATAGCGCTCCGCGTAATCCAAACCAAACCCCACGACAAATTCATTCGGTATTACGAATCCCACATAATCCGCGTGAACGTTCGCGATCCGCCGTTCAACCTTGTCCAGCAGAACTGCGATACGCAAATGTTTTGGTCTGCGCTGCTGCAGAATCCGCATCAGGTATTGCAGCGTCAGGCCGGTGTCCAGAATATCTTCAACAACCAGCACTGTTTTGCCTTCGATGCTGGAATCGAGGTCCTTGTTCAATTTCACCTGGCCCGAAGACCGCGTGTCTTTGCCGTAACTGGAAACGGCGATGAAATCGAAGGTCACTTCACCCGGAATTTGCCGCGCCAGGTCCGCAAGGAACGGCACAGCGCCTTTCAGGACCCCCACAAGCAGTATTGGTTCACCGGGAAAGTCCTTCCGAATTCGCCGTCCCATCTCCCGAATGCGCTTCTGGATGCGCCCCTTGGTCAACAGAGGCTTCACGATCTCTCTTTTCGGGCTAACCGGATTTGTCGCCTTCCTCTTGGCCATTCCTTGTCCTCCGGACGGCAGACTCTACCCCAGCTTCAATCCGGACACAAGGCGGCTTAACCATGCCTTTGCCCAGCTTTAACATAAGAGAAATAAGCCTCGGCTAGCATCGTCCTCAGAATCGTGGGAGTCGAGGCAAGCATTAGGTTTAGCAATGCAGTAGAGCAATACTTTTCCACAGAGCGAGGCTTTAACAAAGGTCCCGTCTGTGTTAAAGATTGTTTATATTTCACTCGGGACTCTAGCCAGTAAGTGAGGACGGAGTATTTACTGAGTTAGCGTCGAGGCTGCCGGTGCGAGTAAGCGGCAGATAGAGTGTCCCCATCTACCCCTTGAAGTTAGTGCGCGGAATTGCCCGCGTGGACGTTGAATCGTAATCCTAGGAGGCCTTTGATGAAAGCGAGTCGAACGTTGACTTGGGTAGCGGCGTTGTGTTTTTGCGTCGCGAGTGTGTTGGGTCTTGGTCCACGGGCCAGTGCGCAGTCCACAACGGACGGAGCCATCGGCGGCACAGTATCGGATAGCTCAGGGGCAGGCATTACGGGAGCCACAGTCACAGTAACCAGCAAGGCCACCGGCCTTGAGCAGAGCACTACCACAGACGACACCGGCTATTTCCGAGTTGCCAAACTCCAGCCCTCCACATACACGGTGAAGGTTGGAGCGTCCGGCTTCGCGGCGTTTACCTCAGAGAACGTCACCGTTCAAGTTGGCACTCTGACCGAAGTCAATCCAAAGTTGAACATTGCTTCCGCCGGAGCTACGGTCTTTGTGACCGAGGAAGCTCCTCAAGTTAATACCACCTCGGCGGACTTCTCCCCAATCGTGGATCAGGTTCAAATCTCAAATTTACCCATTAACGGCGGCCGCTGGTCGGATTTCGCGCTCCTCACTCCCGGCGTCGTCAACGACTCGAACGGTTTCGGCCTCTTGAGCTTCCGTGGAATCAGCACGCTGCTAAACAACAACACTGTGGACGGCGCCGACAACAACCAGGCTTTCTTCTCCGAAGAACGCGGCCGCACGCGCGCTGGCTACTCTTCCGCAAAAGCCGCCGTGCAGGAATTCCAGGTCAACACGTCGAACTACTCCTCAGAATACGGGCGTGCTGCCGGCGCTGTCGTGAACACCGTCACCAAAAGCGGGGGCAATCAATTCCACGGCGAGGGCTATTTCTACGATCGGGACAACGAATGGGGTGCAACGAATCATTTCGTCACCTTGACTACGCAGACCTCCCCAGGTGTATTTACGTCAAGTCCGTACAAGCCGAAGGATGTTCGCAAGATTTATGGCTTCGGAGTCGGCGGACCAATCATCAAGGACAAATTGTTCTTCTATTTCGCGTTCGACCGCTTTGACCGCAATTTCCCCGGCACGGCGATTGCCTCGGGACCAAGCGTTTTCTTTGCGCCGCCAACGCCCGCGCAAGCCACCGCGCTCGCACGGGCCGAAAATTCCCTTTTCTCAAACCAGAATCCCACGCAGGCACAGATCAACCAAGCTACGGCGGACTACGCTAGCGGACAGGCAGCCCTGCTCGGCGAATTGGGCGCCGTTCCCCGCAAGGGCCAGCAAACGATTTTCTTCCCCAAAGTGGACTGGCAGATTAATTCCAAGAACCACGCTTCGTTCGAAGTGAACCGCATGCGTTGGGTTTCTCCCGCGGGCATTCAAACCCAATCCAGCAACACGTTTGGTGTCGCCAGTTTTGGCAACGACTACGTCCGCGATACCTGGGGCGTTGCGAAGCTCTATACCTTCATTACCAATAACTTATCGAATGAAGCGCGTTTCCAGTATGGACGTGACTTTGAATTCGAGTTTGCGCAGCCTCCTACGGCTTACGAACAGGCAAATTTCGTCACTTCACCCAACTTCCCGGCCTATACCAACCCCCTGGGTCTCCCGCCGGATGTCTTTATCACCAACGGCTTCGACATGGGCGTGCCAACGTTCCTTCAGCGGCCGGCCTTTCCGGATGAACGCCGGACCCAGTTTGCGGACACCGTCTCCTGGGTCCACGGAAAGCACACTCTCAAATTCGGCGTTGACTACGCCCACACGAATGATCTGAGTGAAAACCTGCGCTTCCAATATGGATCGTTTAGTTACAGCAATCTGGTCAACTATTTCTCAGACCTTTTCAATCCGGGTCACTGCACCACCGGCACGTCACCGAACTTCAAGTTTGCTCCGTGCTACTCCTCATACAATCAGGCGTTTGGCCCTCTGGGTTTCTCATTCAACACAAACGACTACGCCTTTTTCGCAGAGGACAGCTGGAGAATTATGCCGCGATTGACTCTGAGTCTTGGGCTCCGCTACGAATACGAACAACTTCCTGACCCTTTTAAGAACCTCGTTAATCCGGCCGTCCCGCAAACCGGCAAACTCCCGAGCGACAAGAACAACATAGGTCCACGCATTGGCTTTGCCTGGGATGTCTTCGGCGACGGTAAGACTTCCATCCGCGGCGGCTACGGGATCTTTTACGGCCGCATCATCAATTCCACCATCTACAACGCCCTCATCAACACTGGTATCACCGGTGGGCAATTCCAATTCGCCTTCAACGCCACAACGCCCGGAGCGCCACAATTTCCCCAGATTCTGGCCGCGTCATCCGGCACAATCCGGCCAGGCATCACCTTCTTTGACTCCAATTTTCAAGCTCCTTCGGTTCACCAGTTTGACCTGACCGTGGAACGTCAGCTTCCATGGAACATGTTATTTTCGGTTAGCTACCTCGGCAGTCTTGCGCGAAGCTTGCCGGATTTCGTGGACACGAACTTGGCGAGCCGCGTCGTTCCAGCCGATCCAACTTCGGGGCCAAAGTCCATTAGCTATCGCGTTACGGACGTGACCGGCACCGGCCCAATTGCAGACGGTACTACCTACACGACGACTCTGTTCAACGTGCGTCCCAACGCTAATTTCGGCGCAATGACCGATGTCTTCAGCGGCGTGAACGCTAGCTATAACGCACTCGCTGTCCAGCTGAACAAGCGTCTGAGCTCTCACGTGCAATTCATGGCGAACTACACCTTCTCCAAGGCGCTTGACGACGGGCAAAACGGAAGCACATTCTCGGACACGAACGATTTGCTCCGTCCGGACAATTTCCGCGCCGAATACGGCCCTTCTATCTTCCATGTGCCTCACCGTTTCGTCATCAATGCAATTGTTGAATCACCATGGAAAAAAGCGGGAGCGCTCGGCTATCTGGTGAATGGTTGGCAAATCGCACCGATTTATCAGGCACAGAGCGGCCTGCCTTATTCCTTGGTCACCAGCGGCACCGCGCCCGGCGCTGCAAGCCCGGGCGGCGGCGGCGTCAACGGCTCGAATGGTCGTAAAGGTCTCGACATCTTCGGCCGTAACAGCTTCGGGCTGCCGCGCACTCAGGTGGTCGACCTTCGCATCTCGAAGTTCTTTAACTTCACCGAGAGATACCGTCTGCAATTGCTGGGCGAAGGCTTCAACCTCTTCAATCACGTTAATCCAACAAGCGTGAACAATACGGGCTACATCATCAGCACAACTCCGATTTCGATTCCAACCGGCGGTACGATAACTTGCAGTTCAGCTGCCCCTTGCTTGAACTACAACGCTCCGTTCGGCGCCGTAAACAACGCCAACAGCAATTTTGCTTACACGACGAGGCAAGTCCAGATCGGCGTGCGGTTCTTCTTCTAGTTCAACCGCTGCGCGAGTAGCTTTCGAAAGGGCGGCCGTAGTACTGGCCGCCCTTTTTGTTTGTGATGTGATTGCTTCAGAATTGCTGTGGCCCTGGAATGGATTTGTGAAGGAAGATCATGCGCGGCGTGCCAGCAAAAACGGAGCAACGCAGAGGAGTTCACGCGATGACGGAAAAACAACAATCCAACCCCAAACCGGAACCGTGGCTGCGCGGAGTGGTTTACGACCTGCCCGCCGCTCTGGTTGCCGTCCTTGACGCGCTCCAACTAGGCGCCGAAGATATTGGCCGCTGGTGTACCAATCTCAGTGAGGCAGAAGTCCACGCGCGCCCTTCGAGTCTACCCTCCGTCGGCTTCCATTTGCGCCATATCGCGCGGAGCATGGATCGCCTCCTGACTTACGCCGAAGGAAATCGGCTCAATGAGCGGCAACTCGGCGCGCTCAAATCAGAAAAGGATTCGAACGGCTCACCTAAATCCATCCTGGAAGAATTCCAAGCCAGCCTGGAAGATGCCGCCGCGCGCATTTACGCATTCAAATCCGTCAGCCTCGAACTTCCCCGCACCGTAGGCCGCCAAAGCCTGCCCTCCACAGTCGGCGGCCTTCTCGTCCACATCGCGGACCACACCCAGCGCCACGTCGGCCAAGCCATCACCACAGCCAAACTCCTGCTTGCTCTCCGCAATCACGAGTGAGCTGCTTACAAATCCCATCCACCCAGAGCGTCACCCGCTTGTCAATCCGAGGGCGCATTCAGCCCGAGAATTCCGCTTTTTTTTCTTCCCACCGACCAAAGCAACGCCGAAAACTCTCGCTGTGGCCCCGAATCAGCACCGGAGGTGAGGCATTAACTAGCCCAGCCCGCGAGGGCTGGGTTACCGCGCAACGAAACGAGCGCCATAGGCGCGGCGCTCCCTGACGCCACCCCTCGCCGGACCAACGCAACTCAAACAATACTCATTATCAATACACTTACTAAGTACACTCTAAATGCTACACAATTTTATGTTCAGTCTGCCCCCATTCGAATTTCCCTGCCGCACTTTTCTAGGATTCTCGTTCAAATTCGACCAACCTCCTATCTGCTTTACTTACGTAAAAACGGGGGGGGGAGGGGTGGGGGCCCTCCGGCTGCCTCGGCTATACTTCCACTCGGAGAAAACCTTGCTCGAAGTCGCCAAAAGTATCCTCCTCATCGTCAGCGCACTTTTCCCGATCGTGAACCCGATCGGCGGCAGCCCTGTCTTCCTCGCGCTCACCGAGGACTACACCACCGCTGCCCGCCGCCTCCTCGCCTGGCGCATTACAGTGAACAGCTTCATTCTCATCGTTGGTTCCTACCTCACCGGCACCCACATTCTCGCGTTTTTTGGCATCTCGATTCCCGTAGTGCAAGTCGGCGGCGGGCTCATCGTCATCTCCACCGGCTGGGCCATGCTCAAACAGCAGGACCCACACGAGCGCAGCGAAATTCAAAAAAACGTGAACCCGGCAGACATTCTGCGCCGGGCGTTTTATCCGCTCACTTTGCCGCTCACCGTTGGTCCCGGCACCATTTCCATTGCAATCACGCTAGGCGCAAACGCCACCCGCCATCTCGGAGGAAACCTTCTCGCCATCTTGTCAGCGGTCATCGGCGCAGCCATCGTCGCCGCAACAATTTATCTTTGCTACGGCTTCGCCGATCGTCTTGCCGCCGTTCTTGGCCCCGCGGGAATGAACGTAACCCTTCGCCTCTCTTCTTTTTTGCTCGTTTGCATCGGTGTACAAATTTGCTGGAATGGCGCGTCAACCCTGCTCAAGATTTTTCTGGACTCGCGGGTATGATAACTTTGACTCTGCACCCCAAATTGTGAAACGCCTGACCACACATGGCTGAAATCACGTCTCTGCAGAACGCAATTCGCGCTCACGTTCACGATGGCGACACCGTCGCCATGGAAGGTTTTACTCACCTCATTCCCTTCGCCGCGGGTCACGAAGTCATCCGTCAGCGCCGCAAAGACCTCACTCTAATTCGCATGACTCCTGATGTGATCTACGATCAGCTCATCGGCGCCGGTTGCGCAAAGAAATTGATTTTTTCTTGGGGCGGAAATCCGGGCGTCGGTTCCCTTCACCGTTTACGCGATGCCGTCGAAAAGGACTGGCCAAAACCGCTCGAAATTCAGGAACACGGCCACGGCGATCTCTCGAATGCGTACGTCGCCGGCGCTGCAAATCTTCCCTTCGCGGTTTTGAGAGCGTACGCCGGTTCCGAATTGCCGAAGCACAACCTGAATATTCGTTTCATCCAGTGTCCGTTTACTGGCGAATCGCTCGCCGCTGTTCCAGCCATCCGGCCGGACGTAACGATCATTCACGCGCAAAAAGCGGACCGCAAGGGCAACGTACTTTTGTGGGGAATTCTGGGAGTACAAAAAGAAGCGGTGCTTTCTGCAAAACGCGCCATCGTCACCGTCGAGGAAATTGTGGACGAACTTAACGCGCCGCCGAACGCTTGCGTTCTTCCCTCCTGGACACTGGCCGCGGTGTGCTGCGTTCCCGGCGGGGCGCGTCCTTCTTACGCCCACGGCTACTACGATCGCGATAATCGTTTCTACCAGGCGTGGGACAATATTTCACGCGAGCGAGAAACTTTTTTGAATTGGACTAAGCGCCACATTTTGGAAACGGAAGATTTTGCTGCGTTCCAGGCAGTGCTGCGTGAAACCGGCAAGGAGCAATTCGTTTGAGCGCTGCAAACTACACGACGACGGAAATGATGACGATTGCCGCGTCGCGGCTGCTGAAAAATGGTGCGGTCTGCTTTGTCGGCATCGGTTTGCCTTCCACCGCTGCAAATTTGGCGCGGCTCACGCACGCTCCCGATATTGTTTTGATTTATGAATCCGGCCCCATCGGTGCAAAACCGGAAGTCCTTCCTCTTTCGATTGGCGACGGCGATCTCGCCGAGCGCGCGGACACTGTAGTCTCCACTCCGGAAATTTTCCGTTACTGGCTACAGGGCGGGCGCGTGGACGTCGGATTTCTCGGCGCGGCTCAAATTGATCGTTTCGCGAATATCAACACAACGGTGATTGGCGACTACAAAAAGCCGGTGACACGTTTGCCGGGTGCGGGCGGCGCACCGGAAATCGCGAGCTGCGCAAAAGAAGTCGTTCTGGTTCTCAAACAATCGGCGCGTGCGTTCGTCAAGAAACTCGATTTTCTGACCTCCGTCGGACATCTTGATGGAGGCGACGCGCGCAAGAAACTCGGACTTCCAGGGAAAGGTCCAGTTGCCGTAGTGACCGATCTTTGTTTGATGCAGCCCGATCCTGTCACTCGAGAACTGACGGTCACGCAACTTCATCCCGACGTTTCGCGCGAGCAAGTGCAGAAAGCAACCGGGTGGGAAATTCGTTTTGCTTCCTCTGTGCAGCAAACCCCGGCACCGACAGAAGTTGAACTCAGTATCTTGCGCGATTTGCTGCATCGCACAGCAGTTGCGCATGGACAGGCTCCGGCGGCATGAGACCCGTTTTCATTTGCGACTCTGTGCGCACGCCCATCGGACGATTCGGCGGCGTTCTTTCTTCCGTCCGCACGGACGACCTGGCAGCGATTCCGATCCGCACTCTGCTTCAGCGCAATTCCAAAGTAGATTGGTCGCGCCTTGATGACGTCATTCTCGGGTGCGCGAATCAGGCCGGCGAAGACAATCGCAACGTTGCGCGCATGTCGCTGTTGCTCGCAGGCCTTCCCGATTCGATTCCTGGAGCGACTATCAATCGCTTGTGCGCGTCCGGAATGGACGCGGTCGGAACCACCGCACGTGCTATCGCTTCCGGAGAGATCGAATTCGCCATCGCGGGCGGAGTGGAGTCCATGTCGCGCGCCCCGTTCGTCATGCCAAAATCAGAAACGGCTTTTCAACGCACAGCGGAAATTTACGACACGACTATCGGCTGGCGATTCATCAATCCGCTCATGAAAAAACAGTACGGCGTGGATTCCATGCCGGAAACGGGCGAAAACGTTGCCGAGGAATTCAGTATTTCGCGGGAAGATCAGGACGCATTCGCGCTCCGCAGCCATCAGCGCGCCATAAAAGCGCAAGCCTCCGGATTTCACGCGGAAGAAATTGTGCCCTTCGAAACTCTGGGCAAGAAAGATAGCGTGATCGTTGCGAAAGACGAACATCCTCGCGCAGATACGAGCCTTGAAGCGCTTGCAAAATTGAAACCGGCATTCCGCACTCCCGGTACGATTACCGCCGGAAATGCCTCCGGCGTGAATGACGGCGCCGCCGCAATGATTCTCGCTTCAGAAGAAGCAGCAAAGCAGCACGGACTCACGCCTCGCGCTCGTATTCTCGGCATGGCGACAGCCGGCGTTCCGCCACGAATCATGGGAATCGGTCCCGTGCCTGCCACGCAAAAACTCATGGCTCGGCTGAAACTGAGAATTCAGGATTTCGATGTCATTGAATTGAACGAGGCCTTTGCCAGTCAATCGCTCGCCTGTTTGCGAAAGTTGGGAATTGCCGACGACGCGCCCCATGTCAATTCAAACGGCGGCGCAATCGCTCTCGGCCATCCTCTTGGAATGAGCGGCGCGCGGCTGATTCTTACGGCCGCGCACCAATTGCAAAAAACAAACGCGCGCCGCGCCCTTGCCTCAATGTGCGTGGGAGTTGGGCAAGGAGTTTCCGTGGCTCTCGAACGCATCTAAATTGAGGTTTTCTCTTGACGAACTCTGCTGAATATCGCCGCGTGTTGCTTGCCTCGCAACCGCCCCATCTTCATCCTCCTTACGTCAGTGGCCGGAAGCGGGCTCCTTCTAAGCCTCTGATTCTCATTCCAAACTCGCTTGCCACCGTAAACGGTCCGGTCTTTGGCCACGAAATGATTCAGCCCGGTGACAGCGACTTGACTCGTCAGCATTCCAGCGAACCGCTCGGCGAACGCATTATCGTTAGCGGAAAAGTGCTGGATGACGACGGCCATCCCGTGCGCGGCGCCCTTCTCGAAATCTGGCAAGCCAACGCCGCAGGCCGTTACAAACACAAGAACGACAATCATGCCGCGCCGCTCGATCCAAATTTCTCAGGCTGCGGCCGCGTACTGACCGACAACGACGGCCGGTACAGTTTTGTTACAGTCAAGCCAGGCGCATATCCCTGGAAAAATCACGACAACGCCTGGCGCCCTGCTCACATTCATTTTTCTCTATTTGGAGCGGGGTTGATTTCCCGCCTTATAACGCAAATGTATTTTCCCGGCGATCCCCTGCTTGCATTCGATCCCATCTTCAACAGCATCCCCGACGAGAGCGCCAGGCTTCGGCTGATTTCCGCGTTTGATTGGCCCACGACAAAACCGCAGCACGCACTTGGCTACCGCTTTGACATTATTTTACGTGGCGGCAACTCGACGCCGATGGAGTCGTATCGCCCATGAAGTTCATTCCCACAGCTTCGCAAACCGTTGGGCCATTTTTTTCGATTGGCCTTACGCCTCTCTACCAAAGTAGCTCAACTGCACTCGCATCCCCGGAAAACAAAATCACAATTCACGGCACTGTGTATGAAGCGGATCATTTGCCCATTCCCGACGCCGTCCTGGAATTTTGGAGCGCCGATGGATTCGCCCGCGTGCCGACAAAAGACGACGGCACTTTCACAGTTTCCGCTGACTTGCCATTCGTCCAGTCCACGACGGCACAACATTTTGAAGTGCTCATCTTCATGCGCGGTCTGCTAAAGCCCGTATATACACGCGTCTATCTCGGGAATCCTGAGGCAACAGCAAGCGATTCCATTTTGAAACTTGTTCCGCAAGCCAGAATCGCCACACTCTTCGCAGCCTCCGATGGATCCCCGAAACGTTTTGTTTGGAACATCGTTATGCAGGGAGAGAACGAGACTGTTTTCTTCGATTTATAGGCTACCTACTTCAACCAGCCGCGTCGCTGGCCCCGCTTGGATTAGAAATTCCCAATCTTCCTCATCATGGTCATTTGATTGCACTCATTTCTTATCGCGCGTTGCCGATTTGTTCTGGCATAAGGTGAACGTGGATGAGTCTTCTCGCCTCCCGCCCAAACAAGGCAGCCAACCGTGGACGCAACCAGCGTATTCTGCTTTCCATCACTATTTCAGTGGAAGGCCAAACCTCCGCCGGCCAAGCATTCACCGAACCACGAAAACGTCCGTCGTGAATGCGCATGGCGCCGCCATTCTTCTGCGGCACGCCGTCATCCTCAGCGCCACCCTGAAAATTACAAACATAAAAACGGGGGAACAAGCACGGCTACCGTGGTTGATATTCCAAGCGGCGCGGAAGCGGGTGCGGAGGTCGGAATCGAATTGCAAAAACCCTCACCGCGATTCTGGCGTGGCATTTCCGCCTGAAGACTGGAGCACACGCTCTCCCGAAGCAAAACGCTTTGAAGGCAAGCACGTTGAAGAATCTGGCAATCATTAGCACGTGAGGAGTAGTTCGCATTCCTTAGAATTCGGTAGGAACGCACGACAAATGGAATGTTTTGCTTGACCTAGCTGGCATGGGGGACTAGTCTCGCGTCAATTCGTCGAGGCTGGTCATGCATTGTCTTCCTCTTCTTCGCAAAATTCAAAAACCAGGCAAAGTGCGCGCCAAAGTGTGCGCACCCTTGTTTGTCGCGCGATTCTTGTTACCCATGGTGCTGTGCTTGGCGTTTGCCTTTCCGGTTTTCTGCCAGGATGCAGGAAGCGAAGAAAAAGAATTCTACGGAAACGGGTGCGTAATTTCGGTAACAGTGCACGATAGTTCGGGAGGACCAATCCCTTCTCCGGCGACGGTAAAACTCTACCGAGGGACAATTCCCAGCGGGCAGCAACAAACGTCGCGCGGGATCGCGGAACTAGTCGTGACCAGTCTTGGCGAGTTCACCGTAGTTGTTGCGGCCCCGGGATACGACGAGACGCAAAAGGAAGTGTCGGTTCGAATCGCCGGCAGAGCGCAAGTGGATGTTTATTTGCGGAGGCCCTCGGTTGGAGGAAGTACTGCAGGAGCTCCCGGAAGACCGGTGCTGACGCCGAAGGCGAAAGAAGCGCTCAATAAGGGATTGCTAGCACTGAGCGCGGATAAAACGGGAGAAGCAGAGAAGCATGTGAACGAAGCGATGCGATTGGCGCCTGGACATCCGGATGTTTTGTACGTGCAAGGTGTGCTGGGGCTGAAACAGCGCAAGTGGACGCAAGCGCAAATGGCGCTCGAAAAAGCTACGCAGATTGACCCAAGTCACGCGCAGGCCTTTGCAGCACTGGGAATGGCCCTCTGCGATCAGGGGAAATACGACGCGGCGATTATGCCGCTCGAAAAGTCGCTGCAACTAAATGTTTCTGGCGCGTGGGAAACACGATGGGCGCTGGCGAAAGCATACTACCAGCACGAACAATATGATGAGGCGCTGAAAATGTCGCAGAGCGCGCTCACGGAATCAAACGGAAAAGCGCCAGAAATCGAACTGTTGGTGGCACAATCGCTGACCGCGGTGGGACGCTACGAGGACGCGGCGCAAATTCTGCGTGGATTTCTGAAGGAGCACGGAGACCGCCGGGAGGCGCCAACGGCGCGTCATTGGTTGGAACGACTGACGAATAGCGGAAGGATCCGCACAAACTAAAATTAATGAGTGAAAACCCTCCGTTAAAAAAACAACCCTAGCTTGTTCTCAATGGACGTACCGGACCTGGCTTTTCGGCGATAGACCAGCGCAAGAATCGGAAGTCGCATTCCTCACACCGAAATGGCCGGACAAAAATCGCAGCTAGCAGCATTCTCTCCACAATTCCTTTTTTCCAAGACCTGTGCGTCAGCGCACTTCCGCAATTGGGACAATTGATAGTCATTCGAGCCAACCTCCAGACCGCGGCGAGGTGGCTCTGCCGAAAACGTGCTGCGATATCCAATTCATAAGCTAGGTGTGCCGCTGTCTGCGGTCGTTAGCCTGTTCTGAATGACCATTTTCATCAAGCCAGTCCAACAAGTTGCGAATGCTGCCATGGGCCAACGCAATACTTGAGTCCGCGGCGCCGTAGTAAAGATTGATGGTATCGCCGTCCGCCGCTACGGTGTAGCCACATGGAAATACAACGTCTTGCACATCTCCATCGTGTTCGTAATCAGTCTCAGGGGCGAACATCCAGGAGTCCCCGCGCACCAAACATTTTTCAGGCTGCTCGCTATCAAAGAGGGCCAGGCCAAGCCGGTAGATGGAGCTTGATGGAGTCCTGCGCACGCCGTGATAAATCATCAGCCACCCTCTCGGCGTTTCGATCGGTGGAGGCGACATCCCAATCTTGTTCGCGTCCCACCAGGCGCCGCGCCGAGCTTCCAGCATCAGTTTGTGGTTTCCCCAATGCCGCAAGTCGGGAGAGTACGAAATCCAGATGTGCGCCCCAAGCGGAGTCATGGGCCGATGAATTAATGCCCAGAATCCATTAATCCTTCTGGGGAGCAGGGCCGCGTCCTTATCGTCGGGAGACATGATGACGCCCAACCTGTCGAATGTTCGGAAGTCCTTTGTGAGTGCCAGCGACACTCCAGGACCGCCGCGCGAATAGGACGTATAGACGACGGCATATTGTTTGAGTTCAGGCACGTACGTTATGCGAGGATCCTCAATGCCCCACACTTCCTCCGGGTAATTTTCTACATCCGGCATAAGTGTTGGTTCGCGATCGATTTGCCACTGATCCACGCCGTTCACAGAGCGCGCAACGCAAAGATGAGAGAGGCCGCGCCGGTCTTCCACGCGGCACAAAAGCAGAGTCGAACCGTCCGGCAACAATGTGGCCCCAGCATTAAAAACACTGTTCATCAGGTATGGCCAATCTTTTGCGGACAGGATCGGATTCGCGGCATGCCGCTTGAACAATGTGTTGTGTTGGATGATTAGCTCTCTTCACAGATTTGGTGGTAAGCAGCTATGGTTCGCGAGGATTTCAAGTGATTCAAAAACTTGCGCCGGAATGATCAAACCTTCTGATCCGTAATATCAGCCTCTTCCAATTTGCGCATTTCCAAAAGGGCAATCAGGAAAGACAGCGTGGATTCCGCTCCCTGATTCTCATTGGCTCGGTCGGGATGCAGTCCATCCCGGCACCCGCCCGTATTGGAATCGTAAAGCGCAATCTGCAGGTCGTTATCACCCAGGAACCAATTGAATGCAGTCCACGCCTCTTTCCGCCAACGGCCCTTTCCCGTGACGCGATATGCTTGCAGGCAAGCGGATACAGCCGCGCAGGCCTCCACTGGTTGTTGGTCGAAGCGCGCCTTTTCTGATTTCTTCGAGTAAAAACCGTGCGACCCAATCGGCACGAAGTGGCCCTTTTTCTCGCAGCGTTGAATTGTCGTCAGCCAATCCAACGCTTCAAGCCCGGCGGAAACCATCGCTTTATTTCCACCTCGCGTCCCTGCTCGTATCAACGCCTCCGGCAAGCGAGCGTTTGAATACGCAAGCACGTTTTCAAACCATTTCCACTCTTCGGTGCGATTCGCTCGGTAGGACTCAAGTAAGCGATTCGCTAGCGCATCTGCCGCGCTCAGAGCGGCGCGGTCTCCCGGGAACGACTCGAGATATTCTTCAAGCCCCAACAACGCGAAGGCGCAAGCGCGTGGACTCTTGAACTCCACCGCAGCGGGAACGGCAAGCTCGAACAAGCGTCCTGCAGCTCCCCGTAGCCCTGCGTCCTTCGTTCTGCCAAGCACGGTTCCAAGTCCCCACAGAGCTCGCCCATGGCTGTCTTCCGAGCCTCCGGGTTCCTGCCACTGGTGTTCATAGCTCAAACAGTTCCGAAACCGTTTGCTGGTCGGGTCAAATGCGAGCCACAAGAACGCCAGATACCGTGCCGCTAAATCGGGCGATCCAGTCGGCGGATTGTTTCCAGATTCCTCAAGAAGAATCGCGACAATGAGCGCCCGCGCGTTGTCATCGGTTGAATAGCCTTCCGGATAATTCGGAACGACAAAGACTGCGTGTTCCACGATTCCGGTTTGATCCGTCATGCGGTACAGGTGATCCAGTTTTACGGCCGGTAGCCGGTCGAGCGCCTTTTCCGTGTTCCGCGCGGAAAATGTCGCACGTGGATTGCGCAACCGTTCGTTATACACGCGTTCAAAGCTCCCCATATATTGTTGTGCCACGCGGTCCCAAACCATGTCTCTTGTATAAAGGTATGCGCGTTTCCTCATGGCGTGGCGCGCGGTTCCATTGTCCAGCAGCTCAATCGTCTTTTCAGCGATCGCCTCCGGATCGTCGAACGGAACCAGCACGCCGCGTTCCTCATCCAACAATTCCATCGCATGAAGATACGGAGTCGAGATGATCGCTTTTCCGGAGCTCAAGGCATACGCAAGCGTGCCGGACACAACTTGCCCTTTGTTCTTGTAAGGCGTGATGTAGATGTCCGCGGCGCCGATTAATTCAACCAATTCCTGGGGACTTTCGAATCGGTTGCGCATGACAAAATTGGACTCTACTCCAAGATCTTTGGCTAGTTTCTGTAAGGACTGCCTATACTTTTCGCCTTCCCGCCGCAGAATGTGCGGATGCGTGACGCCAGATAGCATGTAAACCACGTTGCTGTGCCGCGATAAAATACTCGGCAGCGCCCGAATGACGTTTTCTATGCCCTTGTTTGGCGAGAGCAGGCCGAACGTCAACAAAACGTCCTTCCCCTCGGTTCCAAAGCCATCCTTGTAGAAATTTGGATCCGTGAACGGCAGGTCGGGAATACCGTGTGGAATCAGATCAATCTTCGATGCCGGAATATGAAAGATTTCCTGCAGAATCTCCGCAGATTGCCTGCTCATCACGATGAGACGATCGGATAACGTTGCAATCTCTTCCATCACGATGCGTTGGTCGGTATTCGGCTCACGAAGCACGGTGTGCAAAGTTGTTATGATCGGTATTTTGAGGCGGCGCAAAAGCTCCAGGATATGCGCGCCGGCGGGTCCGCCAAAGATTCCATATTCGTGTTGCAGGCAAACCAAATCAATGTTGCTGAAATTCAGGAAATCCGCAGCCTGCCGGTAGGAAGCCAGATCGTCCTGCGAGAGCTCAAACCGGATTCGTGCGGGATAACTGTAGCCCTCCTCGATATCATTCACCGGCAAGGCTAGGAGTTCGGTCGCACCATATTCTGCGTGAATGGCATCGCACAGATCCGTTGTGAACGTCGCGATTCCACACTTCCTGGGAAGATAGTTTCCGATAATAGCGACTCTGCTTGGCAGTGTTGGTCGCGGATGTATCGGCGGCAGCTGTACGGATTTCTCTTCTACGAATATCGAATCAACGTTGATCACATCACGAACATCGGAGGGACCAAGGGCCTTTTGTTCGGCGAGCAAATCGCCGCCAATCGGCACTTGAACCAGTGAGATTATTTTCTGAAACGTCATTCCATTCCTGTCTTCGCGATGTGTCTGTATGCGCTCACAAATGAGACTGCAACTGCTGGGGCGTGGGTATCGAGCGGGCGGAGTGCCTTAGCACGCGCACTTAGAAGTCTTCTTGTGCTTTTTTCCATCCGGAAAAACCTCGTACAGTTTTTCGAGTCCGGCTCTCACGGTATTTATCCAATTCCGCGACAGTGATTTCATATTCCGTTTCGGGGGGATGATTCGAATGAGCGGCCAGCTCCGCTTGTAACCGCTCCGAGCAGATTGCCGGTGCATCCTGATAGCGAGCGTGCCTGGAGACGAAAGCCGCATTGGCGATATTCAACTTGAACTCGCGATTCTCACCGGCTTCGCTCACCTGAAATGTATATTCACGCATGAGCAGCATCGGCTTGAAACCGATGTACTTAACTACGATCTCGCCGCTCATTTCACACCTGTCATAGATGCCGAGCGATCATTGCGCGCGGAACGCCCGCCGGCTTGCCCGCGCCCATCGCGAGGCTCCTGCGGACGGGCTTCTTTCACCAGTAGCGCACGGCCCTTCATGTCGGTCCCATTCAACTCTTCAATAGCGCGTTCTGCGTCATTCTGCGATCCAAATTCCACAAAACCGAACCCACGCGAGCGTCCACCTTCGCGGTCGCAAATCACTCGCACTGACGTCACCACAAATCCTTTGTTGCTGAATACTTGCTGCAACTCGTCGTTGGTCACTTCAGATGAGAGATTCCCGACATACAGCTTTGTCATTCGTTTCCCCTTGAGCTGGAACTTTTTTCCTAAAGTCAATCGTGCGCCGAAGATACCGGCAGCGCTTATAGCGCCCGGGAGTAAATTCTTCTTCCATTGCTAAGTGCCGTGATGGTGGTCAACAGGGCCGCACAGATAATGGCCACGAGTGTCGCAAGCAGGGTCCCACCGACGCCGGAAAACCCTATCGAACGCATCAAAATTCCGCCAATGAGCGCTCCCGCGATTCCCATCGAAATATCCAAGGAAGCACCATAGCCCTCGCCCTCCAGGCTTTTACCGGCCAACCAGCCGGCGCTCAATCCGACGAAAATCCAAAGTAAAAAGAGTAAGGCTTGCATTTTTTCTCCTCTGACCCACTACGATACGAAGCAAGGAACTGCCCTCTCCCTGGCCGTTGGCCAAAAAAGGGATTCGGGAGCGTCCCCTACCGGTCCGGAAGACCTGAAGGCGGGCTTGATCCAATCTCGATACTACGCTACTTTACTATTTTTGTAAATATGATTTCCGAAGTACAATATATTCTTTACTAGCACAGTTAACTTCCTGGAGACGCTCGTGGACGTTCGCCTGGTCATCAAACAAAGGCTCGAAAAATTGGGCCTGGAGCAGCGGGACCTCGCTGCCGCGGCCCAGGTCACCGAGTCGTATATCTCGCAATTACTCACGCGGAAAAAGGCGCCTCCCGCGGCTGACCGGACCGACCTCTACGAACGGATGAACTCGTTCCTGAGGCTCCCGAAGGGGCAGCTATCCGCGATGGTTGAAGCTCAGCGTAGGGAGAATTTGAAGAAAACACTGGCGGACCCGCCCGCGGCCCTGTTCAAAGAAGTGCGGGAGCTGGTCGTCCGGAAATGCAAAGTTGAGAAACAAATTCTGGTCCGCGATATTTTTGAGAAACAGGCATTCGGCGAGCTCGAGCGATTGATAACGCAGAAGCTTCTCGATGTAACGAAAAAAATTGCCAAGGACGAATTGAAAAACGAAAGTTGGCTGCGGGCAGTGGCGAAACTGCGACGGCGATCCTATGAAGAGATGCGCGTAGTGATTCTGGAGTTTCTGGACACGGACATGTTCAACATTACGCCAGAACATTGCTACGCCTTCCTGGATCCGATGATTGATTCCTGGGATATCGACCTGGGAACATTTGGGATGGAAATCGTTTTGAATAAGCGGCTGGCTTCGACGCAGCTCATTAGATTTCAGTTTAATGAGGTAGGATCCGACCGAATTTCCAAAGAAGAACCGGGCTTCCATGAATTTCTGCGTAATCCTGCGATGAGTGGTGACACCACCGAAGCAGAGATGGAGTTTTTGAAGAGCTTGAAATTCAGAGGTAACCGGCCCAGCGCTCTTTATTACTACCGTGAATTGCAGAGTCTTAGAGACCCTCTCCATTTCGCTGAAGTTACTGCAACTTCCATCAACGGACGCCGAGACTCCAACAGAGCGGACAAACAGATGCAGGTCGATTCGAGAAAAAGAGCCATTCATCGGTGGGCGAAAAACAAACCCAATCCGCGCAAGAAAAACAACTCGGACCGCGCTTCGAAACCCTCCTAGGGCAAAATCCACTAGAGACATGTTTGTTTAGGAAGCGATCTGCAGCACTGCGGCCCCAGGAATTGCATCATTTTTCAAGGCGTTGAGCGCTCGATTCGCTTCCTGTAGCGGAAACAGTTGCACCCGCGTTTCGATGGGAATTTCTGCCGCGACCTTGAGAAAATCCTCTCCATCCTGCCGCGTATTGTTGGCAACGCTCCGCACGACGCGTTCTTGATACAGCAAATCGTAATCGAACGACGGAATTGGGCTCATGTGAATGCCGCCCAAGACCAGCGTGCCGCCCTTGCGCAAAACCTTGAGAGCCGCCGGTACGATCTCTCCGGCCGGAGCGAAAACGATTCCGGCATCCAACTGAGCGGGAGGCTCGGCCAATGTGCCGCCGGCCCATTTCGCGCCGAGGTCCAAGGCCAAGCGCTGGTGGCGGGCGTCGCGCGTTGCCGCATATACGTCAACACCCCAGTGGCGCGCAACTTGTATCGCCACATGAGCCGCCGCGCCAAAACCGTAAAATCCCAGTTTTCCACCGGATTGAATCCCCGACAGCCGCAGCGCCCGGAATCCGATGATCCCTGCGCACAGCAACGGAGCAGCTTGTTGGTCCGAAAATTTTTCGGGGATTGCATACAGGAACTGCTCCGGCGCAACCACGTACTCCGCATAACCCCCATTCACGGTGTAGCCTGTGAATTCGGGGTGATCGCAGAGATTCTCAGCTCCCGACCGGCAATACGAACATATTCCATCGGTCTTGTGCAGCCAAGCAACACCGACACGGGAACCCACCGGAAAACGAGATGCGCCGCTTCTGGACCTTTCGATGACACCAACAATTTGGTGGCCAGGAATTACGGGCGACTTTTTCGGCGTGAGCTCGCCTTCGACGACGTGCAAATCCGTCCTGCAGACTCCGCAGCAAAGCACGCGAACAAGAACTTCGCCCGAACCCGGTTCCGGAACCGGGGCTTCAGTGTATTGCAGGGGCTGCGTTTCTACTGGAGCGGGACGGACAAGCAGGCACGCTTTCATCGAAAAACCTCAACACAATTCTCTCGGGCATCTTCTCAGATTAGGTTAAAGGCAGCTTGTTCAAAAACCCACGAAAGTCGTCGGTGAACAGATCCTGGCGACTGGAGATTTGAAGCTTCGAGAGGATGTGGGTGACGTGGAACTTGACTGTGCTCACTCGAATACGAAGGTATTCCGCAATTTCCTTATTGGACAGCCGCAGACGCAATAAGTCCAGGATTTCGCTTTCCCGCGGAGTAACCTGGCGGGCGTCGTTTGATCCTTTGCGCATTTGCGTCAAATAGCTTTCGAAAACACCTGGCGCCACCCAGAAATGTCCGTTAGCGATAAAGCGCACAGCGCGGCCCAGCCTCATGCCCACCTGTGAGTGCGGCAAGAATCCATGGGCGCCGCTGAGCAACAATCGCACCGCTTCCTCGTTATTTCGTTCCTCGTCGAGGATGAGAAACCGACAACTCCTGGAGAGCTGACGCAATTGGCGCAAGCAATGTCCGACGGGTGACGCTAGGGTACTTGCATCAATGACAAAAGTAAGCGGGGCATCCGCGCGCACGCCATGCCGCTGAACGGCATCCATCGAGACCGTACGAAATGAAGCGTCTTGCCGGAGCAGTCCGACGAGATAGGCACTGACCAGGCAGTTTTCGGATAGAACGGAGACAAGAATAGGGTTTTTGGGGACTTCCCGCGCCATGCGCAAATCCTTGAAGCGACGTCCGGCGGGCTGGACCTAAGGATGCCAGCCCAGCACCAGTTCGTGAGCGGAGAGAATGGGAGTGGCGACCTAGATTCCAGCCCCAACCCCACTTGTTTGTCCCTATCCTTAATCTACAGTTCTGAACTTGTCAACCATGCTGCGAGTGCCTAGACCAAAGGTCGGGGTGGGCCACATTCCAAGCGTAGGTTGCGGGCAAATCATTTCGGTCATAGAAATGCCAGAATTCGAGCCTTCATCGAAGGCAATGAAGGGGTCGGAACAAGTCACAATGAATCGCAAAGTGATGTTTTCTTGCGCAGAGCCAAGCCCGCGAATGCAAACACTGCACTAAGAAAACTATCAAACGCGGAATAAGTCTGCGGAGTTAGTATGCTCGCTCATGTCGAAGCAGGCGACGCGCGATCTCTCCCGTTCCAAATTCTTGTTTGGGCCACAAGCGAGTCGTTACAACAGACTCTCCAAATTGAGCTCGAGTTACCTAACACGTTCCTCAGAGTTCTCCCGATAACTGTGGAAGTAGCGAGCGCACATCCTGCTGCGGACGTGCTCTGCGCGATCATAGCGTTGGAAACGGGAACAACAAGCTTTGAATCAGGGCTGAGGACAATTCGCACATTGCGAGGTCGTGGAGTGCCCGTATTCGCGCTGGGTGCGGAACTCCCAGAGTGGCCCCTTGCTGTGCGATGCCAGGTACTACTTGCTGGAACGCAGACTATCTTTGAAAGCAACTCGCGGGAAGCGCTCGCACATCTGCGCGCAGCGATAAGACGGCTGATGCAGGAACGAATTCGCGAGGCAGAACAACGGAAAAATCTACGCGAGATTATGAGACAGCACGGGATCATAGGGGAAAGCCCTGCGATGCTCGAAGTATTCCAGCGGGTGCTACGCATCAGCCGACTAAGCGACCTGCCGGTGATGCTCCACGGCGAGTCCGGAACCGGAAAGGAACTCCTTGCTCGAGCAATTCACCGGCTTGATCCGAAACGGAGCTGCGGCCCATTCGTTGCCTTGAACTGTTCAGCGGTGAGCAAGGAACTCGCTGAGAGCGAACTATTCGGCCATCGCCGGGGCGCTTTCACGGGGGCGGAACATTCGCGCAAAGGGCTAATCCGTTCCGCGGATGGCGGTGTGCTGTTGCTCGATGAGATTGGAGATCTGAATCTGGAGCTGCAAGCCAAACTGCTTCGAGTGTTGCAGGAAAATCGGGTGCTGTCGGTTGGCGAAGATGAGGAAGTTCCAGTAAGCGTCCGCGTCATCGCCGCTTCGCACAGGGACATTCCGCAGATGGTACGAACCGGTGAGTTTCGCGGCGATCTGTTTCATCGCCTTAATGTAATTTGTGTTGAAATCCCGCCTCTCCGCCAGAGGCGTGAGGACGTCTGGCCGCTCATATCTCATTTCTACGAAAAATATCGTGAACTCCGCCCAGGGCTTCCGTTGCATGCCGGACGCGACTTTGCCGAAGCATTGGCGGGAACGCCGCTTCCTGGGAATGCTCGCCAGGTTGAAAATCTTGTCCGGCGCGCAATCGCCCAAAAAGATGACGACACACCGCTCGGGCTGGGTGATCTGCCGCGAGACGTGCTGCAGAGTCTAGTCGAACCACCGCAGGAGCATTTTCATGCAGATAGATCCAGCGAGCAGGTGAAAATTTCCGAGGTGTCTCTGCAATCCTTGCTTGCGACGAGCACAGGCAATTTGAATCGAGCACTTGAAGAGTGTGAACGGGCACTGCTTCAAATGACGCTCGAAAAGGCGCGGGGCAATCAGTCGCAAATGGCGCAACTTCTTGGCATCACGCCGCGGAGTGTTTATTCCAAACTCCGCAAATACGGGCTGCATCCCTCGCGCTAGAGAATTGGAAAAAGCAAAGCCCGCGCGCACCGGAAGCCCGCTTCCGGAAGCCACGCGCGACTCCAGAAAAACTCTTCTGCACAATCTAGTTCGAAGTTGCTCGAATTTTCGCAAGAAATCTACAAAGCCAATCAATTGAACAGCTTTTTGTTCGAAGCGAGTTGCGCGCGAAGTGGAACGCTTCTTGCGTGTAGAAACAGCGCTGGTATTGGGACTCCAGTGAGACAACACAACGGAACATATCGTGAACCTCAAGAACCGATGGGTCCACTTCAGGATTCGCGACGTTTATATACCTTCGCCGCAGGAACTACTCGACGGACTCTACGGCGAGCAAATTCTGCAGGGCCGGGTGATGGATCTCTCGGACAACGGCTCGCCCGACGAAGTTTTTGTCGTGGTGGAAGTGGATGGGGCCGCGAATCCGGTGATTGTCCCGGCGAAAAATATCCTGGGTGTGATTTGAATGATTCAGCTATGCGACCGCTTTGTCATTCCGAAAATACGCTTCGTGAAGGTGCCGCGCGGCAACCGGGGAACGCTGGTTACTGCGCGAATGATCGGGGAAATGATTCAAAGCGGCGCAAGGGATTTCTACGTCCGCCAGAAAGCGATCGAGATTTTTCGGAATGTGGGCGTTCGCCCGAAGGATCGTTTCGGGGAGATTTGCGCCCTGTACAACTGGGTGAAGCAGAACATTCGCTACACGCGAGACATTTTCCGCGTGGAACTTCTTCACTCCGCCAGGCGAATGCTGGAATTGCGCGCCGGCGATTGCGACGACATGACGATTTTGCTGGGAGCAATGCTGGTTTCGACGGGCCATCCAGTGCGGTTGATTTTGGCGGGATTCCGGCCGCACAAGCCGCATGCCTACAGCCACATTTATCCGGAAGTTCGCGTAGGTCCGGGCTGGATGGCGATCGACGTCACGGTGGACAAGCCAATGGGTTGGTCACCACCGGCGCTCTGGAAACGGATTTGCGAACTCGGTAAAGACGGAATGGAATGCAAGTGCGTGGACATGCGCAGGTAAGCGAGCACGGCATGAGTCGTTGAGAAAATTTTGCTTTAGACGGAAGGCATCAAGGGTTTTCACAAGGAGGCAGCACAATGCTCGTCCAAGATCATCTCGGTTATGTGCACGACGTCCCCGATTCGCGCATGGGCGGTGTCGTTTTCGACGGTTTAGGAAATCCGGTCGGGCTTTTCCCTGCCCTTGCAGCGGCGCTGCCGGCAATCGGTGGTCTGGTGTCCAAAGCGTTGCCGATGGTTAGCAATTTGATTCCGGGTATTGGGAAGATTCTCGGCGGAGGTGGAGGAGGGATTCCAGGACTTCCAAACATCCCCGGTCTGCCAAACATTGGAAATCTAGTTGGGTCGATTTTCGGTGGAGGCGGAGGAGGAGCTGGACCCGCGGCCGCGCCTCCAATCCCTGGAATGCCTGCTATCCCCGGGTTCCCCCGGCTGCCATTTCCGAACATTGGCCAAATGTTTCGCCCCCGTCCTTTTCCCGCTCACCATTGCGCGGCCCCAGTCGGCTGGATAACTCCGGCTATTCCGTACACGGGCGCGTTGCCACGGCGCATGTATATGCGTTGCTCGGTCTGGCCAGGACCGAAGGGTCTAGTGCCAGCGGCCGCGGCTACTGCGGCAGCGGCACAGGCGCAGGCAGCGGCGCAAGCGGCAACCGCGGCGGCGGCAGCTGCCGGCGGCGGTGGAAGACGTCGCGGGCGATTCCGCCGGCGCCGCTAGTCGCGAGTTCAGCGAGGAAAGGAGCGAGGAAAGCGATGACCGGGAGATTGCGCAGTGAGCTACATCCGAGTGAGGTTGATTCAAAGTCGCAACTTGCTGAGACCTCAACAAACTTTGCCTCTGCGCGATGCCTGTTCGCTCTACGAGAAGTTTCATCGCTTTGGGCCGGACCTCGTGGCTCGCTCAAGTTGCCGTCGAACGATACCGGAAGTGCTGGTGAAAATCGGAAAGCTGCGGGGGCTGATCTATTCGTCAGACAAGGGAGAGCGCGGCTGCCCGAAATCATACATTCACTTCATGGAGGAGGAGCCTCTACTGGCGTGTGATGCAAGAGGAACGCAACTCTACATTCTCGGTGGCAACTACCGAGTGACGCGGAGAGGGATCGAAGGCTAGGACCTGGCGGGGATCAGAAGATGGCCGGTAGAAAAGGTTTTGATGAAGTGATGATCGTGAATCCGGGCGAGCCGGGGAGTGATCCCCGGCAGGGAGCAAGGCTTATGACATTCGGATACGGAGAGCCACCATTGATGGGTTATTACGGCGATTACGGCATGCACCCTGATCTTGGGGAATACGCTATGCATCCCGACCTTGGCGATTACGGTATGCACCCCGACCTCGGCTATTACGGCATGCACCCCGATCTTGCGGAATACGCTATGCATCCCGACCTTGGCGATTACGGCATGCACCCTGACCTCGGCTACTACGGCATGCACCCTGACCTCGGCTACTACGGCATGCACCCTGACCTTGCGGAATACGCTATGCATCCCGACCTTGGCGATTACGGCATGCATCCTGACCTCGGCTACTACGCGTTCCACCCCGACCTT
>Ga0210406_10000632_pt1 | contig 47301 bp, 39 predicted proteins | sample IncBWC30MmetaG_FD_155454 | JGI IMG/M metagenome (GOLD analysis project Ga0210406, IMG submission 155454) | Forest soil microbial communities from Barre Woods Harvard Forest LTER site, Petersham, Massachusetts, United States - Inc-BW-C-30-M | ecosystem: Environmental > Terrestrial > Soil >...
CATCGACTGGCTACTCGCCTGCCCGCACAAAGATTTTTTTGTTCCCATCGAATCTGAGTCTACCGATACCCTGTGAAGTATCTGGTTGACGCCAACGTTTTGAGCGAGCCGACGAAACCATCGCCGGATCCGCGGGTTGTGGACTGGCTTCGCGCACATGAGCCTGACATGGCCGTCAATCCTGTGATTCTCGGGGAATTGCGCTTTGGCATTCTTATCCTTCCCACGGGAAAGAAGCGGACCGCGCTGGAACGCTGGTTCGATGCTGGGGCCGGGCGTCTCCACTGTCTTCCCTGGGATGCGGACACTGGCCTGATATGGGCGGAACTGCTGGCGCGTCTTCGCAAAACCGGGAAAACTATGCCGATCAAGGATAGCCTGATCGCCGCGACCGCGATGGTGCACAGTCTAGCGGTCGCTACGCGCAACCGCATCGATTTCGCGAAGGCCGGTGTGCACGTCGTCGATCCCTTTGTTCGTTGACGCCTGTCGTGTAGGTCACCCGCATCGGGACCGCGTGATGACGGAGTCTCGGAAGCTTTTGTCAACGACCTTGGCCGTTATGTCCGTGAGTTTACTTCGCTGTCAATCTGCCGCCTGCTTTCGCATCGCCGCGAAGTTGCGCTGCATTTGGTCGACACCCGCCGAGATGCAGTCCATGGTGAAAGCGACTTCCGCAGTGTGTGTCGCGCACGTACGTGAACACGCCAGGGACAAAGTTTCCAAATTCGGAACTCCGCTATCCCCCCTTGAAGTCCACATCACTGGCAAGTCGCGGAGACCCATGAATCATCAATTGAGCCGGAACCCAACCAGAGGGACACCTCTTAGTCGCAAACGGGAACACCAGATTAAGGAAAGGATCGGCAACGATCGCCTTAGCTGACGAAAGAACTCCGGAAAGCCCCGTACCGTTGACGAGCTAGTTCAAAATCTGAGCGAACTCCGGGGCCGACACTGCGGTTTTCGTCTGCAGGAGAAAAGCGTGTCTAGGGTTTGCGCTGCCCAATAGTTAGCTTTAAACTCAGAATTTCGACATCCGGCCCCGCCCCCACCAGTGTTGGGCAAGAATTGCGAGGTCGGAGCCAGGTCAGTTCAAAACGGTATCTCCCAGTCCTCTTGCGCGGACAAATCTGTTCCCTCCCCATCCTCTGGGACAATGACTTCCGCTTCTTCCGAATTGGATTGGGCAAAGACTTCCCTACTCTCCCAGTCCCAGGTATGGGCAAAAATCAAGCCCGTGCCCTCCAACTTGCGTAGCAGTTCCGGATGTTTCTGCGCTAGAAATTTGAGTCTCCTGTTTTTGTAGGGCTTTAGCCGGGCCACTTCCAGGACAATCTCGGCGAGACTGGCGACCTGCGGATTGTCCGACTTCGCCATTTGTCCCAGACGAATCACATTCTTCTCGGAGATGTGCGACTGTTTGAGAAACCGGAAGAGATCGTCCTGATCCTCGATGGCTCGGCGCTCGGTCTCCGGCTTGGCCTGGCAGCGCTTGCACACATGAATCTTGTGACCTTTGCCCGAGAACTGCTCGTTCGGCCGCTCACGCCCGCAGATCCTGCAGTAATGCCCCATACCGATCCTTTATGACTACAAGCCCCCCTCGACACAGTTTTCGGTTGGGCCAATCCTACGCCCGATTGTGACGGAAGCTGCACTTATCCCGACTCTGCCTCAACTTTCGCGGCGATTCATTTCTTACTTCCTTGTTATTGTCACAAGAACGCTATGAAAGTAGAAGCGCGAGGTCCTCGGGCTTCAGGTTCCGAATGACGCTGCTCTCGGCGCCGATGATTTCGGCGGCCAGGTCGCGCTTGCTATTTTGCAACTCGAGGATCTTCTCCTCGACGGTGTCACGGGCGATCAGCCGATACGCGAAGACCGAACGCTGTTGTCCGATGCGGTGCGTGCGATCCACCGCCTGCGCTTCCACGGCCGGGTTCCACCAGGGATCGAGGATGAATACATACTCGGCGGCGGTAAGGTTCAGCCCCGACTCCGCCTGCCTTTAAGCTGATCAAGAAGATTCTGCAGCTTGGGTCAGTTTGGAAACGCTCGACTCTGGCCTGGCGGTCGCGAGTCGCGCCATCGAGGTATTCGTAAACGACGCCACTCTCATTCAGCCGCTCGCCAACAATTTTCAGCAGGCTGGTAAACTGCGAGAACACCAATGCCTTGTGTCCTTCGTCGAGGACTTCGCGCAATTGCGCGAGCAGCGCTTCGAGTTTGGCGCTGGGAGCTCCAATGCGTTTGGGGTCGAGAAGTGCGGGATGGCAAGCGGCCTGGCGCAGACGCAACAAGGCTTCCAGAACCTGGATCTTTGATTTAGTCAGGCCATCCGTTTCGATTCGCTTCAGCAGTGACTCGCGATAGTGCTGGCGCAATTCGTCGTAGAGCTTGCGCTGGGCGGTCTCCATCTCACAGTAAATCGTCTGCTCGCTCTTGGGCGGAAGTTCCTGCGCCACTTGCTGCTTGGTCCGGCGCAGAATGAACGGCCGCAGGGCCTGAGCCAGCAAGCGGCGCGTGTCTTCCGTGGGATTGCGCCATGTGCCGCCCGCAACCTTGAAAACGCTGGCTGCGCCAAGCATTCCGGGATTGAGAAACTCAAATAAGCTCCAGAGTTCGCCGAGATGATTCTCGACCGGAGTGCCACTCAGCCCCAGACGATATCGTCCACGCAACAGGCGTACTGCCTTCGAGGATTCAGTGTCGGCATTGCCCTGTGCCTCGGCTGCCAGAATCGTGGCCCAGAGATGCTTGCAGGGGACGCCATTGTCCACGAAGTAGGGGCAGTCACACCAGACCGACAGCATTCCGTCTCTGAAATTCAGCTCTACATCATAAGTCTGCGAACCGCGTACCCGGGCGCGCAACTGGGTTTCAGAAGTCCGCTCAATACGGACTTGGTCGCGCCAATAATATTCTTCGCCCCGATGCCGGACGCTCCTGGTGAATTGCGGTGCCAGTTGAGTGGAAAGATTCAAGGACATGGTTCAGGCCTTAAGGCATTTTATCGAATAGAAGAAGTGGAGCATAAGCGCAAGCAGCTGGATCGAACGAACTTTGAGAAGACTCCTTACAAAGCATCGTAGAGGGAACTCCATCGGGTCCGCACTGAAGCCTGGACGGGGAGGAGCGAGTAATTCTTGTGCCAGACAGTCAGATCAGAGAGGAGAAGGCGCGTTCCGATGAGCCGACGACTATTCGGCAGCAAACCTCAGCGTCCCCTGTTCGTTTGCCGCATCGGGTACATACGATGCCCGTAGCGCCGAGTCGGGCTCACGCGGTGAAATCGGAGAATTTGTGACGCCGGTGTGACGCAAAACCTGCCATCACTGCCAAGGTTGACATCATTGACACTTCGCGGCGACTGATTTCAAATAAGTTGTCTGTTTGCAACGCAGCCCGGCGAATTCGGCTTACAGGTCCGGCTGCCACCACTGTTCCCCTTCATTTGATCGGCGAGCCAATCCACCACATGATGCCGTTCTGATCCACGACGCCCGCGCTCCGATGTCCGTAGGGTTTGTCCTCTGGCGCGGATTGTGACACGGCGCCGGCGCCGAGCGCCTTGGCGTAGGCGGCGTCGACGTCGGGTAGCCACAGGTAAAAAGCGGCCTTTAGAGCCTTCCATGCGGCGCTTGCCTGACCCAGCATGATGAGCGAGTCCCCTACCTGGATTTCAGCGTGCTTGACGGTCTTGTCGGCATTGCGCTCGCAAAGCGCTTCGTTCGCACCGAACGCGCTCTTGAGGAATTTGATTTCAGCGTCCGCATCCTCGACCACCAGGTACGGAGTTACAGTGCGATAAGTGTTGGAATCGTTTGTCATGCTCGGCATCCTACGCGAGCGCATTTCCCGGGGATTGTAAAAAAGTGACGTGGTTGTGGAAGTCTGTCGTCCGCGCCGCGTAGACGCTCGGGGTGATCCCCGAGAACTCGCGAAACTCGTGAATGAAATGAGCCTGGTCGAAATACCCGCAATCTAAGGCCAACTCTGCCCAGTCGAGCGGCGTCGCGCGATGTGCTTTCGCAACCGCTTGCTGGAATCGCAGCAGACGGCAGTAACGTTTCGGAGTGAGGCCAACCTGCGCTTCAAACTTTTCAATGAAGCGCTTCGGGCTAAGGCTGATCGCGTCGGTGATGTCCTGAACACGTGACACCGTGGGCGACGCGCGAAATGTGTCGAGCGCAAACGCCACGGCGGGATGGCACACGCGCTCGCGCCAAATTTCGAGCAGGCACACCTCCATCTCGCGCAGCGCTTCCGTCGGATTCGTCGCGGCCAGCAGCCTTTCCCGAATTCTGTTGGCGACCCCTCGCCCCCATAGATTCTCAGCCTCTACATCCGCGTTGCTGAGCTCGGAGGCCGGGGCCCCCACAAAAGCCAAGGTGCCGCCGGGGTGGAATACCACACCGGCGACGTGCGCTTGCTCGTCGGTGTCGATGATCTGATAGCGAGTGCCAATCCCACTAAGAACGGTGCCTGAGAATACCTGGCATGCCAGAACGCTGGCGGTATCCTGGTAGAGGCGAGTTGCGTCTTCCGCCAGATTCACGATCAACTGCGACGCCGCACTGGGCAAGACTCTTTCCAGCACTCGGGAACGGGGTTCGTTCCTGCACAGCCAGATGGTTTCGACAAACGCGTCGAGGGGCGGCGGCGGACGCTTGTGAACGTACAGCATACTGACGGTCAATTGTAATTCAGCCCGCCGCCTGTGTTGACCGGGGAAAATGCGGTTCCGGCCGCGTCATACATTGACTTTCATTGGGAAGCGGGGTAGTTTGGCGGCTGACAACGCCCTCCTTCCCCGCGGTTTGGCTTTGTGTTCGGCCTCGTCAAAGCGAATCGCGGAACTCGCTTTCATTGTTCAGGGCTGCTATGAGAGCGAGGCCGGTCTGCATCCTTGACTTCTTCGGAGCGCGCGACCTGGCATGAATCAGGCAATGACGCCGGAACGCTGGAAGCAGGTGAAGGGCGTTCTTGAACAAGTTCTCGAAGTCGCCCCTTCGCATAGGGCCGCGTTTCTCGATCAGGCTTGCGAAGGCGACGAATTCCTGCGTCTGGAAGTCGAATCCCTGCTGGCAGACGGGAACCCCGGCGCGGAAGGTTTTTTGGAGGCTCCACTCTGGACCAGCGCCGTGTTCGAGTCGGCGTTGTCGGACTCGTGGGTCGGCCGCCGCATCGGCGCCTACGAAGTGGGTGCCCTGATCGGCGAAGGCGGCATGGGATCGGTGTACCGTGGGACGCGCGCCGACCAGCAATACGAAAAGCAGGTTGCGATCAAGGTCGTTCGACAAGGCCTGGGCACTGCCTTCGCGCTTGCACAGTTCCGCGCGGAGCGCCAGATCCTCGCGAATCTCGATCATCCCCACATCGCCCGCCTTTTGGACGGCGGCACCACCGACAACGGTCTGCCTTACCTGGTCATGGAACTGGTGGAAGGCGAGCCCATCGATCAGTACTGCAACCTGCACAAGCTCTCCGTCGATGACCGCCTTGAGTTGTTCTTGCGGGTCTGCTCGGCGGTGCAATACGCGCATCAGCACCTGGTGATTCATCGCGATCTGAAGCCGGGCAACATGCTGGTGACGGCGGATGGCACGCCGAAGCTGCTTGATTTCGGCATCGCCCGCATCCTCGATCCCGGTCCCGCGCCGCTTTCCGCCGAGGCGACACGCACCATGGTCCGCATGTTGACGCCCGAGTACGCGAGTCCCGAACAGATTCGGGGTGAGATCGTCACCACGGCTAGCGATGTCTACTCGCTAGGCGTGATCTTGTTCCTTCTATTGACCGGCCAGCATCCCTACCGGGCCGACAGCCACTCGCCCGATGCCATGCTGCGGGCCGCTTGCGACAACGAGCCTCCCAAGCCCAGCACTGTCGTACGCTCGCATGGCGAAGAGGCGTCCACACGTGAGCAGGCCGCCTTCACCGCGGCTGTCGAAGACTCGCCCGCGAAGTTGACTAAGCGCCTGCGTGGAGACCTCGACAACATCGTCCTGATGTCGCTCCGCAAGGAGCCGCAACGACGCTACGCTTCGGTGGAGCATTTTGCCGAGGATCTCCGCCGGCACCTGCGCAGTTTGCCCGTCGACGCCCGCACCGACTCGTTCCGCTACCGCGCCTCAAAGTTCATCGTCCGCCACAAGCGCGCCATGATTGTCGCCGGGGTGGCCGTGACAATCCTGATAGGTCTGATGGCGGGCATCATTTGGGAAGCGCATGTAGCGCGTGTGCAGCGGATCAAAGCAGAGCGGCATTTCCAGGATGTCCGCGAGCTGGCGAATTCGTTGATTTTCGATGTCCACGATTCGATCCAGGATCTGCCGGGCGCCACGTCAGCCAGAAAACTGATCGTCGACAAAGCCCTGCGCTACCTCGACGGCCTCAGTCAGGAGGCGCAGGGAGACGCGTCGCTGCAGATGGAACTCGCCGGAGCCTACAAGCGCATCGGCGACGTGCAGGGCAATGAATTTTTCGCCAATCTCGGAGACACGAGCAACGCGTTGAAAAGCTACAAAAAAGCGCTGGCGATCCGGAAGAGCTTGTGGTCGCAAAGCAATCAGGACGTGAATGGCGCGCTTGCTCTGGCGGAACTTTATCGTCTGATCTCCCAGACTCAGCAGGCCGAGGGGGACCTATCGGCCGCGCTGGAAAGCAGCCAGGCTGCCGTCAAGCTAATGGAGTCGATCGACGCCGCTCATCGCAACGATCCAAGAGTTGTTTATGAGCTCCTGGGCGACTACCAGTCGGTCGCGAACATTCTGGGAGGCGATGTCAGCCTGTCGAACATGGGAGACAACGAGGGCGCGCTCGCGTACCGGCACAAGCAACTCGAAGCTGCCGAACGATTGGACACCCTCGAAAATGGAAGTCCCAGGGGCCGGGGCAACCTTGCCATTGCCATCAGCACCACGGGCGATCAGCTGTGGCAAGCAGGACGTGCGAGCGAAGCTTTGCAGAACTATTTGCGCGCACGGCCGCTATTCGAGGAAGTTGCCTATCACTCGAACAAGGGGCCTCGCGGCAAGTATCTGTTGGGTCTTCTGTACGAGCGTATCACCCTGGTTCAACTGTTCAAGGGAGACCTCCCGGCCGCCTTGGCCGCGGCTAACTCAGCCTTGAGGCTTTCGACGGAACTAGCAGAAACGGATCCGCGGGATGCGCAATCTGGGGTTACGCGAATCGAAGATTACAAACTCGTCGCCGATCTCGAGTCCCGGACTGGACGTGATCGAGATGCTGCCCTCCATATGGCGGATGCTTTTGCGTTGATGCCAAAGCTCGTCGCGCAGAGTCCGAACGACACCGAAGTACAGGCCATGAAGGCCGACCTCTACACCACGGCGGGCGACATCGCGAGCCGGAATCGAGGCTACCAGCGCGCATTGAAATATTACGAGACCTCGATCGGTGTCCTGTCGGCGGTGGCGTCGGCGAACGCAAAGAACAGTGGAGCCGGACAGCGTCTGGGCGCGACGCACAACAGTTCTGGCCGCGCTCAGTTGGGACTGCACAATCTCGAAGAGGCTGAAGCCAGTTTTCGGAAAGCGCTGAGCCTGGTCGATGAAGCCGCGAAGGCAAGCCATCCGAACATGCAGGCCCTGTACACTCTGGCCGATGCCCGCACCGGACTCGGCGATGTGGAAGCCGCTCGCGCGTCGGATCCGCACCGCACCCGTGACGCTCGCCTCCAGGACTGGCAACACTCCGTTGCCTGGTACAAGCAAAGCGCGCAGGCGTGGGAGCGTGTGAAGGAGCCGGGCCGCATCAGTCCCGATGCATTCGATTGCATTCCCCCGTCCGCAGTCGCGCGACGGCTGTCGCAAGCCGAGGCGAACATTCGGAAAGCAGGCACAACTTGATTCTTAGGCGCGCAGCCGTTGTATGTCAGGCTGATGGTCGGATGGAATGTCGTCGTTGTGCGGAGCGCCGGCGACCTCGCAATAAACCTTGAGGATGCGCCGCGCAGACTCGTCCCACGAGAAATGCTTGGACCGTTCGTAGCCGCGCAACTTCAGTTTTTCGCGTAATGCGGGATCGACCAGCACGCGGTGGGTGGCCCGCATAATTTCGAAGACGTTTTCCGGGTTGACCAGCACGGCCGCCTTGCCCATTACCTCAGGCAGCGAAGACGTGTTTGACGTGATCACGGGCGTGCCGTGCGCCATCGCCTCCAAAGGCGGCAGGCCAAAGCCTTCATAGAGCGATGGAAAGAGGAAGGCGATGGCGAGGTCGTAGAAAATCCTGAGGATGTCGATGGGAACAAATCCGAAAAAGCGCACCTCATTCTGTACGCCGCTGCGAATCACCGTCCGCCGCAGGTCGGGATGGCCGGAAAGATCGTCGCCGATAATGATGAGTTTCAGATCCGGCAGCCGGTCTTCCTTCTCGAGTTCTCCCTTGAGCGCCGAAAAGGCTTCGATAATGCGAACAAGATTCTTGTGCGGACTGATTCGGCCCGCGTACAGCAAAAATGGATAGGTAACGAGGTAACGTTCCGCGATCAACTGGCGATCGGCATCGTTGGCGTGACCGTGCAGGAAGCGCTCGTCGATTGCGTTGTAGACGACCTCAATCTTCTGCGGCTGAATACCGAAAAGTTTCTCCACTTCACTCTTGGAAAACTGAGACACGGCAAATATGCGCGTTGCACCCAGCAGAACCCGCCGCGTAAGCTGGTAGTGCAGCGAACGGCGCAGGCCGGAGTGCCCTTTGGAGCGCGACATGTGTTCGAGCACATCGTGCACCGTCATCACGTAGGGGCACGGCAGCGACCGGGGTAACCAGAACAACTGCGGAATGTGCACCAGGTCGACGTTGAGCCGCTTCAGAATGGTGCGGAATTCGAAATATCCCTTTGCCGTGGTGTCCGCTTCCAGCAGGGGAACGGTGTGGAAGTTGGCGCGAAGCTGTCCGATCTCCTTTACTTTTTCTGGAGATCCGATCAGGAAGTATTTTGTAGTGCTATCGAGCCTGCCCAAAGCCCGAACAACATTTCGGGTGTAAGTGCCGATGCCGAACTCCGTCATGCGGCGGATATCGAGGGCAATCCTCACGGCATGATTTAAACACAGCTTCGGCGGCCGAATACAAGGATTTCGCCCGATTCCGCCACGCCGGCAACTGTACCGGGCTAAGCCCGCGCTTCGGCCTGCGCCTTGGCGCGGCGCTCGGCATACAGCGGAAATGCCTCTGCCAGTTCAAGCACTTGGCGTCGAATCTTGTTCAGCGTGTCGGGCTCGGAACGATGGTGCAGCGCCTCGGAGATCCAGCGTCCCACCTGTCGCATCTCGGTCTCTTTCATCCCGCGGGTGGTCAGGGCCGGGCTGCCAATGCGGATGCCGCTGGGCTTCAGGGGCGGGTTGGTGTCGAAGGGGATGGCATTCTTATTGACCGTAATGTTGGCTTCACCCAGAGCCTTTTCCGCTTCGCTGCCCAGCATGCCCTTGGCGAAAACATCGACCAGCATGACGTGCGTGTCGGTTCCACCCGAGATAATGCGATACCCTTCCGCAGCCAAAGTGTCGGCGAGCACCTTGGCATTCGCGACTACTTGCCGAGCGTACACCTTGAATTCCGGCTGCATCGCTTCGAGGAAGCAAACGGCTTTTGCAGCCATAATGTGGACGAGCGGACCGCCCTGCATACCGGGGAAAACCGTCTTATCGATGGCCGGGCCCAGATCTGCTTTCGCGAGGATCATCCCGGAACGTGGGCCGCGCAAAGTCTTGTGCGTCGTCGAAGTCACGATGTGCGCATGGGGGACGGGAGAAGGATGCGCCCCTCCCGCCACGAGTCCTGCGAAGTGCGCCATGTCGACGAGGTAGATCGCGCCAACCTTGTCGGCAATCTGACGCATGCGAGCAAAGTCGATTATGCGCGGATAAGCGCTGCCTCCGCCGATGATCATCTTGGGGCGCTCTTTCTCGGCAAGGCGCTCGAGTTCGTCGTAGTCGATGGTCTCGGTTTCTTTGGTGACGCCGTAAGGAACAATCTTGTAAGTCTTGCCTGAAAAATTCAAATGGTGGCCGTGCGTCAGGTGGCCGCCGTGCGCCAGATTCAGACCGAGAATCGTATCCCCCGGCTGCAGAACGGCGGCGTACGCGGCCATGTTGGCCTGCGATCCGGCATGCGGCTGCACGTTGACGAACTCTGCACCGAACAGTTGCTTGGCGCGCGAGCGGGCCAGTTCTTCCACCACGTCGGTGAATTCGCAGCCTCCGTAGTACCGCTTGCCCGGATAGCCTTCTGCGTACTTGTTGGTGAAAACCGAGCCGGCCGCTTCGAGCACCGCCTCGCTGACGAAATTCTCGGAGGCGATGAGCTCAAGCCCTTCGTGCTGGCGGCGGGTCTCGTTATCGATCGCGGCCGCGATCTGCGGATCGGCTTCAAACAGCGGGCGGTACATGGATTGGTTACTCATGTCCTCAGTCTCCGATCATCCAGAACTGCAGCTAAGGTTCAGACAGGCGCCGAGCAGTTTGCTAAAAATCTCTCGATTCGTATCAGGGCACGTCTTCAGGCGCTGCGGATACTCTAAGGCAGAGACGTTAAACCGCAACCCTCAATTCTACGCTTCGAAGGCAGTTCGGAAAAACGAGGCGAGGTGCCAGCCATCCATGTACTTGTAAGGCGTTTCACCGGTCGTGTAATGCCCACAGGGCAATACGACGACCTTGTGATCCAGTCGGTGAGCGGCGAACTGGTCAACCACTTCGCGGGAAAATTCCGGCAGAAACGTCAGATCGTAATTCGCGTAGATCACCAGCGACTTGCGGGCATGGCGCGCAAATTTGTCGAAGTAAACCATCGGACTGATGGCCAGCCAAAGTCCTCGCAAGCGCTCGAGGTCGATGGCGCTTTCGATTCCTTTGCGGATATGCCGCGTCGATTGCCCGTGCCACACCACGTCGGCGAAGTAGGTGGAAGCGTGATTGAAGGCGGCAGCCCGGATTCGAGCATCGTGGGCGCTGGCAATGAACGCGTAGCACGAACCAAGGCTCGTGCCGATCAGGCCCAGTTGCTTGTAGCCTTTCTGTTCGAGCCAATCGAGGCAGCACCGGATATCGACCACGCCCTGGCGAACCGCGTCGAGCGTGCGCCCGATGTTTGCCGAGACCGCGTAGTCGGCGCGTCCGATTTCCGCGGGCATGCGGATGTCGTGATACGGCATGCTCAGCCGGAGCACCGCAATCCCAAGCAGATTCAGAACGCGGCACAGCCCGGTATAGGCAACGGCGTCGGCGTTCCAGTGAGGCAGCAGTACCACGGCCCGGCGTCCGCGCGCCGGAAACCAGCGTGCGTTGGCCCGGTTGTTCTCCGGAAACGGCGTCGTTACGGGAGACGTGAAGCGCAGAAAGTCCGCATACGTTCCGCGAACCTTTTCCTCGAGCTTTGGATCGGGAATTTCGCGTGTGCTGAATACGCGCACCTCCCGGTTCTCGAGCTGAAAGTCATGAGGCGTCTGGTAGGAATAAAAGTCATCGCTACTAACGATGATGCGCCGGTTGTAGTCGGCGAAGAACTGTTCCGGATCGGCCGGTATTTCCCCCGGACCCACCCCATTGCGGCATGGCCACGCACGCGCCCACTCGACTCCCCAATCGAGCGGTCGCACCACACGATTGTTGTCGACCGAGGTCAGGCGATCTTCCCAGTCGTACATCCACTTGGCGTAGCGGCTTGGCATGTGATGAACCGAATATAGCAAGGACAGCCGCGATCAGGCAGCAAGTGCGCAGCCAGCGGGGATTTGCTGCATTCAGCGGTCAATTTGTGGGGAGTTCCCGTCAAAGCGCACTAACACGCGGGCTTTCCTCGCGGGATTCCCTTTGATAACATGACTGCCCCATTCAGGCCCTGTTCGGATCGAACCCCGGGCGATCGCGACGTAAGATTCAAGCGAGGTCCCATGAAATCGAAACAATTTGACTTGATCACTGTTGGCGGCGGCCTCGGCGCATCCGCGCTTGCCATTGCCATGGCTCGTGAAGGCGCCCGCGTGGTTGTGCTCGAGAAGGAGGCGGAATTTCGCGACCGGGTTCGCGGGGAGTACCTGTCTCCCTGGGGCGTTGCAGAAGCGAGAGAGTTGGGCATCGCGGATTTGCTGCTGCAGTGCTGCGCCAAGGAAGTTCCCTGGATCGAAATGGGATTTGGACCGCGCAACGTCGCGGAGACCACACCACAAATGATGGCGTCGATTACATATAGTCATCCTGAAATGCAGGAGGTCTTGCTGGCTGAAGCTGCGAAGGCAGGTGTGCAGGTCCGCAGGGGCAGCATCGTGCAGGGGATCGAGCCCGACGCAAGTCAACCGGTGGTCATCACCCGAAATGGAAAAGATGAGCGGATAGAAGCGCGGCTCGTGGTTGGCTCAGATGGTCGCGGATCGGCCGTTCGCAAGTGGGCGCAATTTGAAAATCAAAAGAATGCGCAGCCTTTTCAGTTTGCGGGGGTGCTTCTGACAGGGGTTTCGGGACGTGACGATCTCACCACATTCCTCTTCAATCCTGAGCTGGGACTGGTCATCGCCGCGATTCCACAAACGAAGCAGCGCTGGCGCGCTTATTTGGGGTATCCGGTGAATGGCGGGCTCGCGTTGCAGGGCGCCGGGAAGTTGAAGACATTCCTGACGGAGTCCGCCAAAGTCGCACCAGGAATCCAGGAACTGTATGCGAACGTCGAATGCGTTGGACCGCTGGCGAGCTTCGAAACCGGGGAGAACTGGGTGAACCATCCGTACCACGACGGGGTAGCGCTCATCGGCGATGCGGCCGGAACGAACGACCCCACCTTCGGGCAAGGCATGCCGATGACCTTACGGGACGCGCGAGTGCTGCGCGACGCATTACGCACTCACTCAGACTGGGATCGTGCAGGACATGAATACGCTCGCCAGCACGATCAATACTTCCAAGACATGCGTAAGGTGTGTGGCTGGCTGCGCACCCTGTTTCAGGATCCCGGACCGGAAGCGCAGACTCTTCGCCAGCGCGCGATGCCGAAAATTGCAGAAGACCAGTCGCGGGTGCCCGACCATCTCTTTGGAGGTCCGGAATTGCCGTGCGATGAAACCGTCCGAGCGCGCCTGTTTGGCGAACTATGAGAGGTGCAGGCGTGGAACGCGCTTCGAAATGCCGCACAGAATTTCGTAAGGGACCGTGCCGCAGAGATTAGCAACTTCCACGGCATCGACTCTGAGATCGCCGCTGCTGCCGATCAGGATCACGTCATCGCCTTCCTCAACCCCGGCAATCTGGGTGATATCGACCAGCGTCAGGTCCATTGAGATTGCGCCGACGATGGGGGCGTATGTATCGCGGATGATGACACGTCCGCGATTCGAAAGGCCGCGGCGGTAACCATCCGCGTAGCCCACGGGCAGAACGGCGATTCGCGAAGGATGCGTCGTCGTATAAGTTCCGTTGTATCCGAGTGCTCGACCGGCGGTGAATTCGCGAATCGAAATGATCCGTGTTCTCCAGGAGAGGGCGGGTTCGAGCGCGAGTTGCGGGCCATTCGCCGCCGTTTGCCCGCCGCGGCTCTGTTTCAGCGCGTACCCGTAGAGCGCAATTCCCGGGCGTACCATGTTCCGCCAAGTCTCCGGCCGAGTCAGCATTCCGGCCGTGTTGTCCATGTGCAGCAGCGCTGGGCGCAGGCCTTCCCCCTCGACGACACGAATTGCTTTTTCGAAATCCGCAATCTGTTGTTGGTTAGCCGGAGCGTCGAGGATTTCAGAAGATGCGAAGTGCGTGGAGACGCCCTCGAGCACGATGTTCGAGTATCTGCGAATCTCGCGACACATGGACGGGACCTCGTCGAGACTCACACCCAGCCTTCCCATACCCGTATCGATCTTCAGGTGAACCGGCTGCCGGCCCGCGTCCTGCTCGCGCGCCGCCCGGTCGAGCAACTCCAGATGCCACGGTTCCCAAACCGTCGCAGTGAGATTCTGCCGGACGACTTCTTCTTCCTCCCCGCGCCAGAAGCCGGTCATCAGCAAGATCCGGCCGCGCAGTCCGGCGGAACGCAGCGGCATGCCTTCGTCGGTCGTGGTCACGCCAAACCATTTTGCCCCCGCCGTCTCCAGCGCAAGAGCGCAGGGCGTCGCGCCATGCCCGTAGGCGTCGGCCTTGATTACTGCGCAAACCTCCACGCCCGTACCCACGTGCGTTCGCAGGGCGCGGAAATTGCCGCACAACTTGCTCAGCGAGATTTCCGCCCAGGTGGGGCGTGCTGATTGTCGAGGAGCTACACCGAGTGTCGCGATACTCACAATGTCGCGATTATATCGGCTGCGGATTTCGCCGCGAACGTTACTGTCGGTCGATCAGATTGGCGGAACGATCGCGCGCGGGCTGCATCCCGGAGAACCATTCCTTTCGAACTCGCGCCGAACCGGGCAAGCCATTGCCGATGTCTTTCACTGTGAGCTAAGTCGCTGAAACTACGTTCGGCGGGCCTAAGTTGCTGATAATTGCGCGAGAGACTGCTCGTAGAATGCCCTGTAATTGCGTTTAGAGGCCCGTGGTGCGACGTTTGAGGGCTGTGTGGTGGTTTTGGGGTCAGGAGACGGAAGGGATGAGCCTATAAGTCATACTGGCGCAGAATGTATCTTTTAGTTAACAAGCAGGACGGCATCCTACGCGCCTCCCGCAGGGAGGTCTGAAAATTACCCCGGCGCTTTCAGCGCCGGGTACCTGCCAAATGTGACGCGTCCTGGAAGGACGCCTGAAAGGACGGCACAAATTTTAACCGTCGGTCCAGGACGGACCTCCGTGACGGCGCTACCCTCCCGCGACTGCAGTGGTGGGCTACTTTCAATCGCCCTCCACGCGCGAGATCGTCTCGCAACTCTATCCGCCGGAGAGCGAAAAGTTCACGGTAACCTGCGTCTCGACTTCGACCGGGTCGCCGTTCAGGACGTAGGGCCGGTAGCGCCATTGTCGAACTGCATCGAGCGCGGCAGGCACCAGCATGGGGTGGCCGCTGAGCGTCTGCAGATTTTCGATGGTGCCGCTGCGGCTGATGGCCGCTCGAATGACGACTGTTCCCTGAATGCGTGCTGCGCGCGCCAGCGGCGGATAGACCGGTTGCACTCTGTAGATCAGGTTCCCTTCCATCATGTGCGAGATGCGGGGCGGGTGGGCCGTTGGCGGCGGTGGTGGTGGAACGATCGCCGGAGCAACGCCGACGGAATTCAAGATTGAGTTCGCGCCATTCCCGTTGCCTATGCCTCCGGGCACGCAGACGTTGCAGGCCTCCGCCGATGGGGGAAGTGCGTCTTCACTAATCCGCTTTACTACGGTTGGAATCGACGACGGTGATACGACGATTCCGTGGAACAGGTTGCTTTGGCCCTGACGGGTAGCGGAATGCTGTTGAACCGCAGGTGGCTCGCCGCGCGGTTGTCCGATCGGCGCGCTGATCGAAAGTAAATGCAACTTGGGCAATCCTTCGGTGTAGAGAAGTGGGAGCATCAACAGAATCGCAACGCCCAGCGTTTGCATCGCGAACGATGCCAGCGTGGTCCATCCACGGTGGGTGCGAGAAAGATTTGATTCGAGCAGACTGTCAGCGAACATCGTGTCCTCCAGAGCAGCGATTGCTAGCTGTAAGGACACCGTGCTCCTTACACGTGGCCGTCATTCTTGCAAGTAAAAAGGCCGCGCTTTTGCGCGGCCTTCGGGAACTTTCACGGCACCAGAGGTGTCGTGATGAATTTATTTGGGTGGCTCGGGTTGCTTTACGGGTGGCGGGGTCGGCTTTGCGCCCGGAGTGGCAGGCTTCGCGGCAGGGGCAGGCTTCGCCGCGCCGGTCGTGGGCGGAGGCGCGACACCGGATTGCGAGTTGTATACATCGACCACCGGCTTGGTGACGTCGACGGACTCGCCCCACCAGACCACCGGGCTTTGCGGCCAGGGTTGCGAAGTGTCGACGATCATGCCGAAACCGTTGTCGGTGGCATACTTGATGAGCACGGGGCCGAGCTTCTGCAGGATGCGCTGCGCGATTTCGTTCTGCTGATTCTGCGCGTCTTCGCGCGCGTCCTGCAACTGGCGGTCGAGAGACTTCTGCTTGCTCTCGATCTGCTTCACCAGGTTGGCGCGCGCATCCTCGTTCAGCTTGTCGCCCTGAGTGTTGAGCTGCTTCTTCAGGCTCTCGATTTCGTCGTTCGAACCTTTCAGTTCGTTCTGCTTAGGTTCAAGTTTCTTGCTGAGCGCCTCGAAATCGCGACGCCCTTCGTTGGTGGCGAAGATCGCCTGTTCCATGCTGATGGTGCCGATCTTGGTGCCCGGCCCGGTGGCAGCGGGAGTGGCCGGAGCGGAAGACGCGGGCTTGGCGGCGGCAGGCGCGGCGGCGGCGCTGCCGGTTTGGGCCAGGGCAGCTACCGAGATGACGAAGGCCATGGCCAGAAGGATGCGCGTAAACTTGCTTTTCATTGGATCGCTTGGACTCCTTGGAAATTGTTCCGGGAAATTTTGGCTTAGATCTTTCTTCCCAGACTTACGCTGGGCCGTGCCACCAGGTTTCCCGGGTCATGAAGCGGAATCCTCGTGACCGGGACAGGTGAGCCTCTTCAGCTCCTCACGCCGAACCTGATATGCGTGGCAGCACACCCCGAATCGGTCAATCTTGTCAGGGCAGAAGTCGTTTCATTATAGCACTTACCGTCAAACGATCCTGCTCGTAGCCGCTTCAGATCTCAAGGTTTAGAACGTCGTGGCAACCGTGAAACGGAAAGTCTTGCGCGGTTCGCGCAAAGTGAAAACCGAGCCGTACGTGTTGATGGTCTGCGTAAAGGTGTAGTCGCCCGCCGCTTTATTCAGGAAAGGCTCCGTTGCGCCCGGGAACATGCTGCGGGTAATGGCAGTCGGCGCCGTAGCCGTCGAGTCGAGTCGTAATGGGTTATAGGCCCAGTAAATGCGGAAGGGCGCGTTGATCACGGGTAGCATGACCTGCAACTCAAGTCCGGTCGACATGCGCGGCGTCCAGTTGCTTCCGGCCACAGGCTTCAAGAACCCCGAGAACGCTAACTTCTCTCCGCCAATGCAGTTCAGAGAAATATCGAGGGCCGGGCACCCGAACTGTGTGTTGTTGATGTCGCTCAACTGACCGGGATTGATGCGAAGTTGTGACTGGCGAACGATCGGGTTGATGCCCATGTCCATGAAGGGTGCGAGCGTCACGGGGCCCACAATCGAGATGCGGTACTCGACGTTGCCGAACACGTTCAAATCGCCGCCGGGCTGGACGATGCTCGCAATCGGAATCGGAATCTGGTAAGGGCCCAGCCGCGGGTTGGACGGATCTTTCGGCACGGTCGAGCCGTCGGGGTTCGTGAGGTTCACGACCGCCTTGTTGGGCAGGAAGGCGATGGGCGACACGGAGCGGATATCGAATCCGCGCAAGTCGTTTTCGCCGCCCATGTAGAAGCGCTGGAACGGTGGCGCGACCAGTCCGCCGTACCCAGTGAGGAACGACCCCTGGAAGTTGATTCCGATGGCATTGCGATGTTTCTGCATGGGGAAGAACTGCTTGTATTGCACAATCGGCCGAACTGATTTCACCGTCCCGCCCAGTCCGGCGATCTCGCCGCCGAGGAAGAGTTGCTTGCCGCTGTGTGGCTGGTAGGAGGCGTCGAGTGTGTTGATGGTGAGACTTGGTAGGATCTTGCTGGTAATGATACCGCTCAGCGCGTTTGGACCGGAGATGCCGCGGAACGCGAGGTTTGTGAACAGCGCCTTGGACGCATCGCTAAGCGCGATCAGCGATGAGTTGTCGAACGAATACGTCAGCCCTACGCGCTTCAAGGAGCGGTGCAGCGGATAACTCAACGAAGTGGTAAAGCCAAAGCTCGACTGGGTGTAGTTCTGAAGGTTCTGCAGGTAGTAGGAAGGCAGGTTCACCTGCTGCCCGGTCAGAACGGCGTACTGGCGCGCCTGGTTATAGCTGGTGCGCGTTGTGTAGACCGTAAAGCCAGCCTGCAGAGGCCGGTCCCACAAGTAGGGCTCGGTGAAGCCGAAGAGCACGCTGCGCATCAGGTTGCCGATGCTGGCCTGGATCTGCAGGGTCTCGCCGAGCCCGAGAAAGTTGTTGGTCGTGTAGCTGAGACCGATGAACGCACCTTCCAACCCACTGACGCCGCCATTCAGGCCGATGCTGTTCTTGCCTTTCTCATGGACCTTCAGGGCAAGATCGACCAGCCCATCCTTTTCGTCCAGCTTCTTATCGGTGGTGTTCGGATCGTCTGGCTTCAGCTGTTCGAAGTAGCCCAACTGATTGAGGCGCAGAAGGCTGAATTCCCACAGCCGCGAGTTGTAGACCTGGCCTTCCTCGAGGGCGACTTCGCGGCGAATGACTTTGTCGCGCGTGGTCGTGTTGCCCTGGAACTCAATGCGGCGGACGTAGAACTGCTTGCCTTCGTCCACATCGATGTCGAGGAAGATCAGCCTCTTCTCGTCGTCGAACTTGGTGTCGGGAACCGACGTGAAGTTGATGTAGCCGTACTCGCCGTATGCCTTGCGAAGGTTCTCCAGACCTTTGCCAACCTTTTCGCGGCTGAAGACGTCGCCGTCTTTGATCGGGAAGAGCGCACGCAAAGCCTTGGTGTTGGTGATCGCCTTGTTGTTCTTGAAGGTGATACTGGCTAGTTTGTAGCGTTCGCCTTCTTCGATCGGCATGGTAATGTCGACCGCTTTGCCGGGACCCTTCTGGATCAGGGGAATATGAAACCCCGCATGCCCGGTGTCGTGGATTTCGGTCTTCGGATCCTGGACGAGCACCTTGAAGAACCCGCGATTCTGGTACTCGTTGCGGACGCGCTCCGTGTCTTCTTCCAGCTTGGTGGCGTCGTAAGTCTTCGCGAAAATGTTCTCCAGGAAGATCGAGTGTGGAATGCCGATGGGCTTCAGGTTCTTCATCGCAGCGCGCAGGGTGCGGCTGTTGATGTTGCGATTGCCCGTAAAGCGGATGCGGCCGACTTTGACCTTCGGTCCTTCTTTCACCACGAAGGTGATGCCCACCGCGGCCGGCGGGATGGGGCGGACTTCCGAGCGGATGGTTGCAAACTGGCGTCCGTGCTCCGCCAACAATTCTTTGATCGCAACTTCGGCTTTCTTGATGCGTGTGGGATCGTACTGGCTTTCTACCGAGAGGCCGACTTTCCGCTCCTTGAAACGATCGAGCACGTCGCTGGTCGAAACCGAACTGAGGCCGGTGTAGTTGATCTCGCGAATGGTCGGCTTTTCTTTCACGTACACGTGAATGCGCCAGCCCTTCGGCGTCTGCTCCCGTTCGAAGCGGATGTCTTCGAAGTAGCCGGTGTTCCACAGGGAGTTGAAGTCGCGCTCCAGGCCCGCGGCGTCGTACACATCTCCGGGGTGGGTGAAGATTCGAGCCTTCACGGTGTCGGCAGGAATGCGGCGATTGCCGTGGATCACAATCTCGGTGACCAGATCCTGCTGCGCCCAGCCACGCGGACATAGAAGTACGAGAACGAGGAGCAGAAATCCAGCGATGGAATGCCGCATCGTCGATCTACAACCCCTAGAGAATGAGCGGGATGGAGAAGTCGAGATAGCGGAGCCGCAGTGGGCGCTCTGCCTGGGCACAGGGATATCCGGATGAAAGCGAAAGAGAATCGCTACTACCTCGGCCTCTGGGAGTCAGGAAAACGGCAATTATACGGTAGACGTGGTCGCAGCGTCCAAATACCGCGCCCGCCAAACCGGATGCTTATGTGTTCATTTTGCTTAACGTTGACGGCTGAGCTGGCGTCGCCAACTCCACTTCAACCAAGACGGAATAAAACGTGGCGGAGTTGCCCATGTCCGTAAGTTTTTCTGAAGTGAGCACGTTAATATTACGTCCCCCGGGGGTGAGCTTCGCCCAATTGAGCGCCGCGGCCACCACTCCGGGTTGCACTGCGCCGTTCACTCGGGCGCGAAGCGTTTGCTCGCCTCGTGTATTGAACACGCGCACCGGATCACCTTCGCGGATGCCTCTGCGGGCCGCATCGCCGGGATGGATCTCCAGCAAGCCGGGTTCTTCCATGGCTTGCAACGAGGGCAGGTTCGAGAAGGTCGAGTTGAGGAAGTTATCGGCCTTGCGGGCGAGCAACTCAAGCGGGTACGACTGCGCACCGGCGCTGTGCCGGGATTCTTCCGGCGGGATAAATTCGGCGACCGGGTCGAGGCCCTGGGCGATCAGAGAAGCGCTATAAAGCTCGGCTTTGCCGCTGGGTGTTTGAAATCTGCCGTTGGCGAAAGGAAGGAACGGGGCGGTTTGCGAACCGTCGTTCTTTTCCCGCGGGAAGGCCAAACGCACGTGGCCTTCACGTTCAAGCCGGTCGCGATCGATGCCTTCCAGCCAGGGGTTGGGCGAGTCGAGTGCCTGATCGATCATCTGATCAACGGATTCGCTGAAGCAGGGATCATCGAAGCCCATCGCGTGCGCGAGGCCGCGAAACATCTCCACGTTGGAGCGGCACTCGCCGAGCGGCTCAATGGCCTGATGCGAGATTTGCAGGTGGTAGTGGCCGTACGCTGTCTGCAGGTCTTTTTGTTCGAAGAAGGTGGTAGCCGGCAGCACGATGTCGGCGTAGTCGGCCGTGTCGGTGAAGAACTGCTCGTGGACCACCGTGAACAGGTCAGGACGCCGCAAACCGCGAATGACTTCATTGTGATCGGGGCAGACCGCCGCCGGGTTCGAGTTGTAGACAAACAGCGCCTTTACGGGAGGGTCGGTGAGCGAATTCAGCGCTTTGCCCAGCTCCACCATGTTAACGACCCTCGCCGGACGTCCAAGGGTTTCGGTCATGAACTCGCCACGTTCGAGAGGAGCCTTGTTCAATCCCCATCCGCCGCTCAGGGAAAGCTGAAGTCCGCCGCCAATCTCTTTCCACGAGCCGGTAATGCAGGGAAGCATCGCGATGGCGCGCGTAGCCATGCCGCCACCCTCGGATCTCTGGACACCGTAGTTGACCCGAATCACCGCCGGGCGCTGCGTCGCATACTCCCGGGCCAGTTTGCGGATGTCGTCTGCCGAGATGCCCGTCCATCCGGCTACCTTTTCGGGCGCGCAATCCTTTACCTTCTCCCGCAATTGCTCGAAGCCCAGGATGTGCTTCGCGATGTAGTCGGCATCGTGCAGACCTTCGCCGATGATTACGTGCATCATGCCGAGAGCCAGGGCTGCGTCGGTGCCGGGATTGATGGGCAAGTACCAGTCGGCGCATTTGGCGGTGCGAGTCTTGTAGGGATCAATCACCACCAGCTTCGCGCCGGTGCGGCGGGCTTCCTCGATGAACGGCCACAGGTGGACGTTGTTGCCGTGGATGTTGGCGCCCCAGGCGACGATGTAGCGCGAGTGCCGAAACTGCTCAGGTTCGGTGCCCAGCTTGACGCCGGTGACGGACTTGAAGCCGGCTTCGCCCGCCGCCGAACAAATCGAACGCTCGAGTTGCGATGCTCCCAGGCGATGGAAGAAGCGCCGATCCATGGAGGCGACGCTGAGCGTCGCGAGCGTGCCGCCATAGGAGTAGGGGAGGATTGCTTCCGGGCCAAACTCGGCTGCGATCGTGCGGAAACGATCGGCAATTGCGCCTACCGCCTCGTCCCACGAAATGCGGTGAAAATCCCCGGCATCCTTGCTGCCCGCGCCTTTGGGTGCGACCCGGCGCATAGGATAGAGCACGCGTCCGGGCGCATAGACGCGATCGAGATACTTGGCCACTTTCGCGCAGAGAAATCCACGCGTGACTGGATGATTGGGGTCTCCCTGAATCCTGGTGGCCCGGCCGTCTTCGACGGTGATAAGGACTCCGCACGCGTCGGGACAATCGTGCGGGCAAGCGGCATGAACGACGTTCTTCATGGCCACTCAATTATACGAGGCAATTGCCGGTCGGGAATGCGGTGGGGGAGATTCGTCACTCAGCGGTCGTAGAAATCGCGGGCGATGAAGTCGGGTGCGGGGGCCGGTCGCAAGCCTTGAGTACTTGCGTTCGCTGCGGAGCGCGCGAATACGATCGACGGCTGTGTGCTGGGATGGCTGTTGAACTCGGATTGTGTGGCTCTTACTTTCTCGACAGTTGCTCTCTGATCCAGTTCCATCAACCACGCCAGGAGCATCAGCAAAACGAATCCCAGGCCGTTCAGCAGCCCGTGCGAGTTCGCCATTCCGGGGACCGTGATCCAGTCTCTGTGGAAATATTCGCTGACGGCGTAGATTCCGGCTAACGAGAAGGCTCCCAGGGCGGCGCAGGCGGCGATCCGTAGATAGATCCTGGCGGGCTTGCTTTGCCAGTTCCCCGCCATCCACCAGGAAACCAATGCTAATGCTGTGACGCACGCGGAGAGCGAGATTGCGGCGACGAATCGCAGTGCAGGGGAAAATACGAAGCCCGCGGCGAGCACAAATGGCAGCAGCACGATGAGCCAGATCAGCGTGGCCAGACCCGGCAAGCGCAGGTTGCGCGAGTCGAACTCGCGCAATGTAGTTGAAGCGATCAAAGCTGTGGCGAACCCGCTGTAGTGGAAATGTACAGCGGTCAAGAGAATGATGGGCTCCTGAAATCCCATGGGGCGAAGCCCCGCGCAGGAGAGCACCAGCCAGGCTGCTCCCAGGAGGAGGTCGAAGTGAGCGAGATTGAGGATCGGCGAGACGGCTGTGTGTTCTTCGTGTCGCCACTCGAGGAACCGCCGGAGTGCGAGAAGGGCGCACTGCAGCAGCCATAGAGTGCTCAGGATCGCGGCAGTCCGTCCGGGCGGAATCCAGAACGCGACCACAACGGCCAGAGTTGCCGGGACTTGAAAAACGCAGGCTGGGTCGACATGTTCGCCTGCGCCAGTGAGGCGGGCGATCAGAGCAAGTCCAAGAGGGACAATCACGAGCGGTGCAAAGAGAAACAGCAACTCGATCGTGCCGAAACGTGCGCGTCCAGTGCCGGCAAGCGTTGCGAGTGCGGCCCACACTGCTGCTCCGCACAAGCTGAGAGCGGGATTCCACACACTTCGTTCTTGAATGGGCACAAATATTCGGCCGGACATGGCACCCTCCTCACAACACGGGATGAGCGGAGACAAATCCGAAGATCCCGACCAAAACAATCAGCGACCCGAGGTAGAGAGCGTCCAGCACACGGTTGGCGCGCCGAATCTCGCGGTCGTAGTAGAAGAGCTGCAGAAAAATACGCAAGAGCCAGAACACTCCGAGGAACGCGCTCAGGAAACGCCCCAACGGACTGGCGCCGGCGAGATCGCGGGCGAATGCGAAACAAAGCGCGCTGAACAGTCCGACGATGAGCACGATGTAGAACCAGTGGACGTAAAAGATCTGGCGTAGGAACACGGGAACGTCCTTCAGGTTTTCGCGCACGCGCAGCCGCCCTGGAAGAGCGATGTTGGCCAACACGATGCCGGCGTGGATGGCGCCTGCGATCCAGATAAGTTGGATGGACCAGACGGCAGTCATAACGCACCGCCTTGGCTCATGCCGGGAGTCTTCGATTGGGCTCTTGGGATGAAGCGGCTTAGAATCCAGCCCAGCATCAGCACAGATCCCACCAGGCCAATCAGACCCCACTTCAACTGGTTAGTCAGGGCCAGAAGCGGAGGGACATCGGTGCCGGGCTCCACCAGCATGGCGAAGATGGCTGGGGTGAGGATCACGGCGACATTCGAGAACACCGTCCAGAATTCCGCGCGCTCGGCGTTGCCGCAGAGTTCCCGCAACTGCGTACGCAGCGGGCCGTTCAGGTAGCGGACCACAACGAAAGCTGCCAACAGCGTCATCGTCAGGCCACAGGCGAACAGGAGTGACGGGCTCATAGAACGCTCCTTTCACAGTCATCGACTTTCAGATATTTCTGTAGAAACAGAACATTCAACGCACAAAAAAATCACTTTGTTTTCCCTCCCAGCAGCCTCCGGATTTTGCCGCGCATTCCGAGCACGCGACGCAGCACCGGCATGGAAACCTGGCTCATTTCGCCGTAGGCAGAGTTCGCCGCCTCGAAGAATTCCGTCATGCTCTCGAGTCGCTCCCGGGTGTAGGTGTCGGCAGCGCCGCCTGACCCCAACTCGGCCAGGCATCCGCGCAGCAACTGGAGCGTCGGGTCGACTTCGCGACGCTTTCGTTGGTCGACGATCAGGCGCAACATCTCCCAGACGTCTTTCAGGGACTCGTAGTGCTCGCGCCGCTCGCCCAGCACGTGGACCGGTCGCACGATGCCCCAACTCTCCAGTTCGCGGATCGAGGTGCTGACATTGGAGCGGGCGACATTAAGGGTCTCCGCGATTTCGTCCGCGGCCATGGGCTTGGGGGAAAGAAACAGAAGCGCATGTATCTGGGCCACAGTGCGGTTGATACCCCAGCGCGTGCCCATCTCGCCCCAGTGCAGGACGTATTGCCGTTGGACATCGGTCAGAGTGGCCATAACAGTTATTTCTGTACAAACAGAATATACAGAAATTAAGTCATTCTGTCAACGACTCGATCTTCACTGCTTCGAAGTGGTTGCGAGCGGGAAGGGACGGCTTTTCTCTCCGACTGAGTCCGGCGCCGACGGGCGGGGACGCCCGTCGCTCCACCGGCGGTTCGTGCGCTGGGAGTCAGCACTGTGTGGGAAAACACAAAAGCCGCGCGGGGCGCGGCTTTGCGGTTCTTGCTGAAGCCTGGCGACTGATGACTGACGGCTACTTAATCTCCATCACTTCCTTTTCTTTCCCCTTGCTCATGTCTTCCATTTTCTTGATTTCGTCGTCGGTCAGTTTTTGAATTTCGTCGAGCGCGCGCTTCTCTTCGTCCTCGGTGATTTTCTTGTCCTTCATGGCTTTCTTGATCGCATCATTTCCGTCGCGACGGATGTTTCGGACCGCTGTGCGGTGCTCTTCGAGAACCTTGTGCAGATGCTTGACCATGTCGCGCCGGCGCTCTTCGGTCAGCGGCGGTACGGGCACGCGAATGAGTTTGCCATCGTTCATCGGATTGAGGCCGAGGTCAGCGGTGCGGATCGCCTTCTCGATCCCCGCCAGCGAGGACGGATCGAAGGGCTGCACGGTGATCATCTGCGGCTCCGGCGCGTGCACGGTGGCGATCTGGTTCAGCGGCATTTGCGAGCCGTAGTAGTCGACCGAGACGCTATCGAGCATGTGGACCGACGCTCGACCGGTACGGGTGGCCGCCATCTCCCTGCGGAAGTCTTCAACGGCCTTGTCCATACGCGTCTTGAGTTGAACGCGGATGTCTCTAAGCGGACCACTATCAGCCATGGTGAGCTCCAAGATTGCTGGTGTAAAAACGCAGAATTATACAACCTGGGTCGGTGGTGGCAGGCGGCGGCAAAACTTGATTGCGGCTGGGCCGTAGCTCGAACGATCAGCACGAAGAATGAGTTAGTAACGGGCACGATTTTCGCGTGCTTTGCCAACGAGCAATGACCAACAGCCAACGACTGCTACGCACTCACCAGCGAGCCGATCTTTTCGCCCATCACGACCTTTTGGATGTTGCCACGCGTGTTTAGATTGAACACGATGATCGGGAGGTTATTGTCTTTGCACAGCGAGATGGCGGTCGAGTCCATCACCTTCAACCCTTGCCGCAACACATCCATGTAGCTGATCTGGGCAAATTTCTTGGCGTCTTTGACGAGCATGGGGTCGGCGTCGTAGATGCCATCCACCTTGGTCGCCTTCAGGATGGCGTCGGCCTTGATCTCCATGGCGCGCAGGGAGGCCGCCGTGTCGGTGGAGAAGTAAGGGTTGCCGGTGCCGCCCGCGAAGATGACGACACGGCCTTTTTCGAGATGCCGGATGGCGCGACGGCGAATGAAGGGCTCGGCGACCTGGTTCATCTCGATGGCCGATTGCACGCGGGTGTGTACACCCTGTTTTTCGAGAGCGTCCTGCAGCGCCAGGGCATTGATGACTGTGGCCAGCATGCCCATGTGGTCGGCGGAGACGCGGTCCATTTCCTTTGCCTGCTCGGCCACGCCGCGAAAGAAGTTCCCGCCGCCTACCACGATGGCGATCTGGATATCGAGAGCGCGGACGTCCGCTAATTCCGCAGCAATCTCGTGAACGCGGGCGGAGTCCACTCCGAAGCCCTGGCCCGCGGCCAATGCCTCACCGGACAGCTTAAGAAGGATTCGTTTGAAGACAGTATTCGGCATGAAATGGAGGATACCGTCGTGCTCGGATCTGGAGCGTTATGAAACTGTACCAAGGTTCCGGGCGCCAGGCACCCGAAACCTTGGAAGTCGAAGTTGGCGGCTTACTTCGCTGCGGCCTCGCCACCCTCATCGGCCTTCTGGGTGGTGGCGGCCACCGTCATGCTTGCCTCGCCCACCTTGAAGCGCGCGAACCGGCGCACGGCGATGTTCTCGCCCAGTTTGCCGATCTTGGTGGCCACCAACTGGCCGACGCTGATGGTCTGGTCCTTGATGAAAGGCTGCTCGAGCAAGCAGACTTCTTCGTAGAACTTCTCCATCTTGCCGGCGACCATCTTTTCCGCGATGGCAGGCGGCTTGCCGCTGGCTACGGCCTGCGCCAGGAAAATGTCCTTCTCGCGCTCGTAGGCTTCAGGCGTGACGTCTTCTTTGCGGACGTAGCGCGGATCGCTGGCGGCGATGTGCATGGCGATATCGTGCACCAGTTCCTTGAAGTCGTCGGTGCGGGCGACGAAATCGCTCTCGCAATTCACTTCAACCAGCACGCCGATCTTCCCGCCGGCGTGGATGTAGCTTGCTACTGCGCCTTCGCTGGTCACGCGCGACGACTTCTTGGCAGCCACAGAGATGCCTTTCTTGCGCAGCAGAATCTCGGCCTGCTCGGGGTTGCCCTTGGCTTCAGTGAGAGCCTGCTTGCAGTCCATCATTGGCGCTCCGGTCTTTTCGCGGAGCTCTTTCACTTGCGCTGCAGAGATATTCACGGTAGTTGTGCCCATTTCTTAAGATTGTCCCTTCTTGGATGCCCGATCCCAAAGCCCGGATGCGATGGTCCGCGATCAGCGAGCCGCTTGAGAAGTGTCCTGACAAAAATCAACCCGCGGCGTTGCAACGCGCGCGGGTCTGAAATCCGTAAACCAGTTCGTTTAGAACGTCTGGCTTTCGACCTGCGGTACCTCGTCCGCGGCGTCCTGTGCGGTGGCCGGCGCCTTCTTGGTTCCGCCGCCCAGCACGTCTTCCATGCTGATGTCTTCAGCGCCCGCTTCCGCCGGAGCTTCCTCGCCCGCGGGGGCGTTGCCGGCGTCCTGTGCGCTGTACGCCGCTGCTGCTGCCAGCTCGGCCGTCTGCTTGTCGGTCGCCAGCTGTGAGCCCTCGACGATCGAGTCGGAGATCTTCGAGGCAAACAGGCGAATGGCGCGGAGCGCGTCGTCATTGCCGGGAATTACGTAATCTACTTCGGTAGGATCGCAATTGGTATCGACCACTGCTACCACCGGGATACCCAGCTTGCGCGCTTCGCGTACCGCGATCTGCTCCTTGTTCGAATCGATCACGAAGATCGCATCGGGCAGTCGCGACATATTCTTGATGCCGGCCAGGTTGGCCTGCAGGTGCTTACGTTCGCGCTCGAGCTTGATGACTTCCTTCTTCGGGAGCAGCTCGTACCGGCCGTCAGTGGCCATGTCGTCGAGTTCCTTGAGCCGCTTCACCGATTTCTGAACTGTGACCCAGTTGGTCAGCAGTCCACCCAGCCAGCGCTGGTTCACATAGAACATTCCGGCGCGTCCCGCCTCTTCGGCGATCGCGTCCTGCGCCTGGCGCTTGGTGCCCACGAAAAGCACAATGCGGCCATCGGAAGCGAGGTCCTGCACGAATTTCGACGCTTCCTTGAACATCTTCAGCGTCTTCTGCAGGTCGATGATGTAAATCCCGTTGCGCTCTCCGAAGATGAATTCTTTCATCTTGGGATTCCAGCGCTTCGTCTGATGCCCGAAGTGAACACCCGCTTCGAGCAACTCCTTCATGGTGATGTTAGCCAAAAAACCTCCTCATTAGTCTGCATCCTTCGAGTCAGTCGCTAGTCGCCAGTCGTCAGTCGCCAGCAAATCACTGGGAACTGCAGATGGGCAACCGGTTCCTGCCGTCCGGATTGCCATTCCCGTCCCCGCGCACGGGGCACGGGAAGAATTGAACACCTCAATCAGCTGATAGCTAGTAGTCCGTAGCTGTCAGCCAAACCTTTTGTTGCCATCAGCCATCGACCACCAGCCAATAGCTGAAGCGCTTTAGCGCTTGCTGAACTGGAAGCGCTTGCGGGCGCCCTTCTGCCCGTACTTCTTGCGTTCCTTGCCGCGCGAATCGCGCGTGACCATGCCTTCGGCCTTGAGCTTCTTGCGCAGTTCTACGTTGAACTGCATCAGGGCGCGGGCGATGCCCAGCTTCATGGCATCGGCTTGCCCGTTGACGCCGCCGCCCGAAACCCGGGCGACCACGTTGAAAGTGGCGGCCGTGTCGGTCGAGAGCAGGGGTTGCCGTGCGCTCGAGCGCTGGGCTTCCGTTACAAAGTACTCGTTGAAGGGGCGGCCGTTGACCTTGTAGTCGCCGCTGCCCGGACGCAGATAAACGCGCGCCACCGAAGTTTTGCGGCGACCCGTACCGTAGTATTGAACCAATTCAGCCATTAGAAGCTTTGAGCTACGAGCCACGAGCTGCGAGCAACCCATCCGGGAAACTCGACTCGTGCCTTTTGCCCTTAACCTTTCAAAGAAATCTTGTTTTCTTGCTCGAGGCTCAGAGCTCGAAGCTCGCAGCCTCTGTTCGTCTTGCTCGAAGCTTAGAGCTCGAGGCTCGTCGCTTCCTTACGCGAGCACCCTACGCGAGCACCCTTGCTTCGGGCTTCTGGGCTTCGTGCGGATGTTTGTCTCCGCGGTACACCTTCAACTTGGTGAACATCTGCTTGCCCAATTTCGTCTTGGGGAGCATGCGCGACACCGCGTCTTCAATGATGAGCTCAGGCTTGCGGTCGAAGCGCTTGCGGAAGTCTTCCGTCCGCAGCCCACCCGGATAACCCGTGTAGCGGTGATACGCCTTCTGCTCCGACTTCATGCCGGTGACGCGGATTTTCTCCGCATTGATCACGATCACGTGATCTCCGGTATCGAGAAACGTCGTGTATTTCGGGCTTTCTTTGCCCATCAGGATGCGTGCGACCTGCGAGGCCAGACGGCCTAGGGTCTTATCCGCCGCATCGATGACATACCACTTGCGCGCAATTTCCCCCTCTTTGGGGAAATAGGTTGACATCTGAACTCTCCCAGAAATTAAAACAGCTTATGAAGACCGCTGAGTGCCACCAGGCGCTGAACGCGCAGAGGTATCAGGCGGGCAACCACAGGACTTCCGAAGCTTCAAAGATAGCCCAGCTTACGGAGCGTTGTCAACGACTTGCCACAGATGGGCAGGCACCCGCGGGGTGCACGAAGATGTGCCGGGATCTCTATTCGTAAGCTAAAGCCTCAATCGGATCCTTTTGCGCCGCTCGGTACGCGGGGTAGAGCGCTCCCAGGATGGCGCCCACGATGGCGATTCCAGTGGTTTTAAGAATCCAGCCCCCGGTAACCACTACGCGTAGGGTTGGGAGCCGGTGGGCAATGCCGGTGCGAGCCGCAAGGCTGATAGCGATGCCCAGCAGGATGCCGCCCACGGCCAGCATCAGTGTCTCGCGCACAATCACGTTGACGATATAGAACTTCGATGCTCCGATCGACTTCAGAATTCCAATTTCGCGCGTACGCTCCATCACAGCGGTATACATGGCCTGGAAAATCACAATGAAGCCGATCGTCACGGAGATGCCAATGACCACATTCAGGAAGGTTCCCAGGCCCGGGTAATTGTTCGGGCTCAACATGGAGAGGTAGTAGTTCATGGAGTACGCGACGTGGCGTTCCATGCCTGGAACGTGCTTGATCTCATCGACAACGGCATCGGCGTTCGCCGGATCATCCAGCTTGAGATAGAAGATGGACGCCTTGTCCTTGGAGCCCGTCAAATCCTGCAGTGCGCCGATCTCCAGGAATTTACGCGCGCCTTTGCCGGGCGCGACGATTCCAGCCACACGAAACTCGTGATTCAGAATTTCAAGCTTGTCGCCGATCTTGATGTGTTTCGCCTTGGCGAGAATGTCATCGATCAGCACATCGTCAGGCCCCTGAAATGGCCCGCCCTGCATGAAGTGGAACGGCCCCAGCGCCTGGTAGCTGGGAAGGTCGATGCCCGCAATGACTTCGAGCGTGCCGTTCGTGGAGACCTGGGTGACCACAGGAGCGACGACTTTCACGTGCGGTAGCTTGGCGAGAACGCCATCAATCTTGATCGGCATGGGCGCGCCGGTAAGGCCCACGATATAGGACGATCCCGGCGGCATCACCACGACATCGGCACCGATCCCCGCCTGACGCTGCTTCGTGTCGTTGACCATCCCCAGCGAGAGGCCAACGATGAGCAGGATCAAAGTGACTTCGAGAGCAACGGCGACGATACTGATCAGCGACCGGACAGGCCGCTGCGTGAGGTTGCCGAGAATCATCCTGTTCATCATTAGGGGTAGTCGCCAGTCTTCGGCCAGGAGCAACAGCAAGAACTCGTTCAGTTTAGCAATTTGATCTCAGGCAGAGCGAATTCTTACCTCGGCTCGCCTCCACCCGGTCGGGGAGACTGGCTGATGGACTGGCCATTTTGCTGGCCGAGGTGAACCACTTCGGCTCCAGGGGGCTGCTGGAGTTCGAACTGATCGTCGTTCAAAGGCTTGTTCAGGTCCAGCTTCAGGATGTTCAGAGTGATGTCGTACTCCTCCTGGGGGCGCTCGATTTCCGTTTGTTTAGGAAAACTGATTCCGTCGTAGTTGTTATAGTCGCCGTAGCGGACGTCGGTGGCGAGCGCGCCGTTCTCGTTGTAGATCTGCTGTCGATGAGGCTTGAGGTCGGTGCGGCTGAAAATAATCTTGCGCGACAGATACCACCCAGCTTTCCCCTTACGCACCACCACGATTTCGTAGTCGGGCTGGTCATAAGGCCGACGCTTGGCATCGAGCACCCGCTCGTAGCCGTTTTCGAGAACGGCAATTTCCTCGTCCGGATCGATGGCGCGAATCAAGAGAGCATCGTAGATGTTCTGCGGACGAACGTTCTCCAACGGAGTCTTTGGATTCGCGCTTACGACATCGTTGCGCCCGAGGATAAAGCGATTCTTGGGCGGAATCCACAACTTGAACTCCTTGCCGTCGCTGACCATGTCGAACGCGCGATTGCGGACAATGGGCAGCAGGCCGATCATACGCAGCATCGCAGGCTTGCGCGCCAGCACGTAGCCGCGAATTTCCTTGTAGTCGGTGACCTTGCCACGATTGGCCCCGCCTACCGAAGTATCGATATCAACCGTCGCCTGCATGGTTTGGATTTTGGCGGCCTGGTTGTTGATCTCGGCAACCAGTTCCTCTTGCGTCGCGGTCTTCAGGGGAGCGGTGGTCAAGACGCGCTCGACCTTTCGGGAGCGGAACAGACAGCCGGTCAGCGGCAGAATGCCCGCTAACAAAAAAACCGCCCAGATTTGACGACGACAGATCATGGTTGACTGAGATTGAGTATATCGTGCCGAAGTTGCCTGAATTCGAGCGTGACCAGCGGAGTCACTGCCATGAGAGCGTTGCGCAGCGCGAGCGGTTAGGGACGGTGCTGTAGCGCGTGGCGGAAAGCAATGACGTTGCGGTTGTGTTCCTCGAGGCTGCTCGCAAAGCGGTGGTGACCGTTGCCGTTGCTTACGAAGTACAGGTAATTACTGACGGCGGGATGCATCGCCGCTTCCAGCGAACTCCGCCCGGGATTCGCAATCGGTCCCGGCGGCAGTCCCGGATACTTGTAGGTGTTGTACGGCGACCTGGTTTGCAGGTCGTCATGGTGCAGCGCGCCTTGGTAAGTGTTGTTCAGCAGTTCCGCATAGATGACGCTGGGATCGGCATCGAGCGCCATGCGCCTGGTCAGCCGGTTGTAATAGACGCCGGCGACCAGCGGCCGTTCTTCCGGAGCGGCCGTTTCCTTTTCCACGATGGAAGCCATCGTCACGGTGCGATGCACATCATTCGCGAGCCCGATGCTCGATGCGACCTGGCGGAAGTGATGCACCATGACGCTGGCGATGTCTCGCATGGATTGCGTTCGCGTTAGTTCGTAGGTATCGGGAAAGAGATAGCCTTCGAGTGTTGTCGCTTCGGGCGCGAGGTCGTGGATCAGATCCGTATCGCTGCGGGCGACCTTCAGGAAATCCTCTCTCGATCCGAGCCCAGCCTGCTCGATCGTCTGCGCGACGTCGAACATCGTGTAGCCCTCGGGGATCACGACGGTGTGCGTATAGATGTCGCCACGTACGAGTCGGTGGTGAACGTCAACCAGGGTGGCAGGCCTCTCGAACAGGTACTCGCCCGCTTTGAGAGAAAATCTTCGATGGAAGTAGTGCCACAGCAAGAACGCTCGCTCGCTGCGAATCACCCCAGCAGATCTGAGTTCGTTCGCGATCCGGCGAGTGCCGTAACCGCTGCGCAGCATGACGAACCTCTGCCCGTTGGGTGCCACCGGGACGAGTAATCCCCAGGCAAGCCACGCCCCGAATGCCAGGGTAACGAGCAGAAGAAATGTCAGAAGTCTGCGCAAGTTGCCAGCTAGTTTAGATGAGTTTTCGAAGTTTTCTGATTACCGATGGTGGATGAACTGTAGTAAGGGTGGCCGGGGGCTGATAGCTGATAGCCGATGACTTGCCATAAGCTACGGACTATCAGCGATCAGGATCTTTGCCTTTCCATCCACGACTGCAAAATCAAGACCGCCGCCATCTGGTCGACCACCTGGGCTCGCCGCTGGATCGACATGTCGGTCTCGCGCAGGAGGCGGTTCGCCTCGGCCGAGGTGAGGCGCTCGTCCCACAGGTGGACCGGGATCTGAAGGCGTGCACGCAGTTCGTCGGCGAAGCGGTGCATCTTCTCGGCCTGCACGCCTTCCGCGCCGCTCATGCGCAGAGGGAATCCGACGACCACTTCGGCGATGGCATAATCCCGCGCCAGTTTCTCGAGCTTCTCGAAGTCGAGCCGTTTGTTTTGCCTTTGCAGAGTTTCGAGACCCTGAGCGGTGATGCCGAGAGGATCGGAAACGGCAATGCCGATGCGCCTTGAGCCGACATCCAGTCCGAGTACGCGGCGCTTCTCCCGTCCCGTTGCATCCGTTGAGGAGTCGGCCATGGAAGCGATTATATGTTGCGCTGGAATTGGGGGATTCGACTACGATAGTGCGGAATGCCTGAGGAACTGGAAGCGGTTGAGCAGGCGACGGCTCGGACGCCGAAACGCGACTGGCCGCAAACCGTCATTGCGATTGGCGTGGTGCTAACCCTGTGCTACGTCGCGGAACTGGTTCTGGTAGTGATCCTGGTTTCGACGCTGCTGGCCTTCATTCTCGCGCCGATTGTGGACTTTCTGAGTCGCCGGCGGCTGCCGCGCGGATTGTCGTCGCTGATCGCGGTGCTGACCTTGCTGCTTCTGGGCTACGCGGCTACTTATCTTTCCTACAACCAGGCGGCGACCTTCGTGCAGGTCTTGCCGAAATATTCGGATCGAATTCGCGCAACGGTGATGACGTTCCGGGAGCGCGCCGAGTCTCTCAATCCACTGCGCCCGGTCACCGACGACAAGAATATCGTAAGAGTGCAGCCCTCCAACTCCGTTACTGATCTGGTGACGCGGGGGTTCGGATCGGTCTCGCAACTGGTCTTCGCACTGACGTTTGTGCCCTTTCTGGTGTACTTCATGCTGAGTTGGCAACAGCACGCGCGCTCGGCCACGGTGATGCTGTTTCGCATGGAACACCGCCATACCGCCTACGTCACGCTAGGCCTGATTTCGCGAATGATCCGCAGCTTCATGGTGGGCAATCTGCTGATCGGCGTCTTCACGGCCGCGGTGAGCATCGCGGTGTTCGGAGCGTTTCACCTACCCTTCTTTCTGGTGGTGGGCGCCATCAGTGGATTCTTGAGCCTGGTTCCTTACCTGGGCATCGTTCTCGCTTTGTGCCCGCCACTTATGGTGGGCCTGGGGCAATTTCAATCAGAAGACCTCATCGCACTCTCGATGGCAGTCGCGGCGCTGCACTTCTTCGCCTTGAACGTGTTGTATCCGAAATTCCTGGGCAACCGGATGCAGTTGAATCCGCTGGCGGTCACCCTGGCGCTGCTGTTTTGGGGATGGCTCTGGGGCGGGGTCGGCTTGGTGCTCGCTATCCCGATCACGGCTGCGGCCAAGATCATCTTCGATCACGTGGAGTCGCTGAAGCCGTGGGGGACGTGGCTGGGGGAGTGAGGCAGTCGCTAGTCGCTGGCAGGGCGTCGTCAGGCCACGGCACTCTCTACGGTTGGGATGACCCTCAATCTGGGTCACCTGTCACTGAACGTAGCCGTTGCAGACTCTACAACTGTGAAGAGGGCTACTCCGATGAGTGGCAAATATCAGGATCTGAAGGTTTGGCAAAAGGCCTTGGAGTTGACGTTGAAGATTTATCGCGAGACCAAGCATTTTCCGAACGAGGAGATGGATGGGCTCACGAACCAAATGAGGAGGGCCGCGGTCTCAATCGCTAGCAACATCGCCGAGGGGAAGGGGAAGTCTTCGGATCGGGACTTTGCAGTTTTTCTTTGCCACGCCCGTGGCTCCCTGCATGAGCTCGAAACCCAACTCCTGATCGCTCGGGACCTCGGCTACCTGCGAGAAGAAGGCATGGGCGCGATGGAGGAGTTGATTGCAGAGACGGGCAAGATGCTGAACGGTCTCATTAACTCGATGAGGCCAAAAACAGCAAAAAGCAAGTTGGCCTAAATTAATAGGAATCGTAAGCCATGCATCGAAGATCGATGTTGTGCTGGCGACTAGAGACTAGCGACTGACGACTAGCTACGCCTCAAACTCCGAAGCTTCCGGGAAGCGCAGCTTGTGTTTTACCTGGAGCGCCTTGGTCAGCAATTCCTCGATTTGCGTTTCTTCGCAGTTCTTTGCCATGGCCAGTTCGCTGACCAGCAGATAGCGCGCCCGTTCCAGCATCTTCTTTTCGCGGAACGATAGGGGCTTGGACTGGTTCAGCATCAGCAGACTCTTCAGCACCGACGCCACTTCCAGCAGCGAACCTGTACGCATTCGCTCGGAGTTCTCCTTGAACCGGTACTTCCAGTCGGCGTTGCTCAGGCACTCGCCATCTGTAAGATACTCAAGGATTTTCTGGATTTCGCCGTTGCGAACCACGCGCCGGAGGCCAACGCTGTTCACGTTGTTGAATGGCACCATGACTTTCAGGCTGCTGGCTTTGATCTTGAGGAGGTAGAACTTCTCGACAGAGGCACCGATCGTTCGGCTGCTGATCTGTTCGATAATGCCTACGCCGTGGTTGGGGTATACAACTTTGTCGCCGATGTGGAAACCGTCGCTACCAATCATGTGGGAACACCTTATGAGCGCCGGAAAACCTATGAAAAGCCCCACTAATATGTTTAGTCTACCTGAACCACCCGGGAAAGGCAATTTGGACGCGGGTTTGGGACATTCGGCGACGTTTTGACTATGGTCTTGTAGCTTCTACCTGCTGGTAAGAAAAATGCGAATCGGTCGTCCGCCGAAAAGTGAAATGCGGGAGCAGCGTAGCGATCGGCAATTGATTCCAATACTTTGCCAACAACAGGAGCCAGCAGCCAGAAGCCTGTTCCCGGTTTATAATCCCCAAAAGTATGACTGAGCATCTCAAGAAGAAGCTCCAGGACGAGATCGCGACATTGGAGCACGAACTTAGCCATGAATTGCCGAAAGAGCTGAAGAAGGCCGTGGCCCTCGGCGACCTGAGCGAGAACGCCGAGTATCACATGGCAAAGCAGCGCCAGGAGTTCGTGAAAGCACGCATTCGCCAGCTGGGTCGTCGTCTTGCCGACCTATCGCTGATCAATATGGCCAGTATCCCGAAAGATAAGGTGGGTCTTGGGTCCACGGTCAAGGTGTACGACAGCGCCAAGGAAGAAGAGATTGAGTACAAGCTCGTCACCAGTGAAGAGACCGATGTCGGCTCCGGGAAGATTTCCACCACATCACCGATCGGCCGCGCCCTGCTTAACAAGAAGGTTGGCGATACCGCGATGGTTGTTACTCCTAACGGAAATCGCGAAATGGAAATTCTCACACTCACCACCGTTTACGACCAGGCCGAGGCGGAATGACCTGGACCGGCGCATTCGGCAACGCGTGCGGCAAATTGCTGCGGACGATCGTAAACCGCATGGCGCTGGCTCGCATCAGCCCGAACTTCCTTACGTTTCTGGGACTCGTCATCGACACGGTCGCGGCCTTCCTGTTTGGCTATGCCAACGCCGACAACCAGGCGCGCATGTTCTTCTACGCCGGACTGGTAATCTTCGGAGCAGGCTTTTTCGATCTGGTGGATGGGCGGGTGGCGCGGGCCAGCAACCAAGTCACGCGCTTTGGGGCGTTCTTTGACTCGGTGGTCGATCGCTACAGTGACGCCGCGCTGTTCTTCGGGTTGCTGGTCTATTACTCCCGGGGCGGGCGGTTCTTCTACGTGGTGCTGGCGGCGCTGGCGATGATCAGTTCCGTGATGGTCAGCTACACGCGCGCCCGGGCTGAGTCGCTGATCGATACCTGCAAAGTCGGGTTCATGGAGCGGCCGGAGCGGCTGGTGCTTCTCATTATCGGTGCAGTCTTTAACCGGATGGCGCCCGTCCTCTGGGTGATCGCTGTGCTCTCCACGATCACGGTAGCGCACCGCATTTTGTACACCTGGCAGAAAACGGAACGGGTTGGACTGGGACAGGCGCAGTCTGACCGCTCCGCTGCCTGACGCCTCGTGGCGCTTTCCTTGCGCTCGCCTGCCAGTCTAATCTTGCAAGCAGTTCCTCGGAGAACTCCTCATATGAAGAAGTGTCTTTGCGGCCGGACGTCGGCTTCGATTTTGATCGTTCCTCTCCTGATTCTTGCCAGCGTTCTGAGCGCATGGGCGGGGAATTCCGTTACCGCTCCCCAGATCAAGTACGAAAAATACACGCTCAGGAACGGCCTTGAGGTGATCCTGGCGGAGGACCATCGCCTGCCATTGGCCGCGGTCGATCTCTGGTACCACGTGGGCCCGGCGAACGAGCGCGTCGGCCGCACCGGGTTCGCGCACCTCTTCGAGCACATGATGTTCGAGGGATCCCTGCACGTCGGATCGAAGGAGCACGATCGCTATCTCGAGGCGGCGGGCGCCAGCGACATCAACGGGACAACGGACTTCGATCGCACGAACTACTTCGAGACCCTTCCTTCCAACCAGCTCGAGTTGGCCCTGTGGCTCGAGAGCGATCGGATGGGGTATCTGCTGGGCAAGATCGACCAGGAGCGCCTCGTTAACCAGCGGGACGTTGTGCGCAACGAACGCCGCCAATCGGTAGAGAACACTCCCTATGGATTGGTTGAAGAAGAGCTATTTCATGAGCTCTTCCCCAAGACCCATCCTTACTTCGCGGACGTGATCGGCTCTCATCGCGACGTCGAGGCAGCGCAGCTTAACGATGTCCGGGAATTTTTCCGTCAGTACTATTCGCCCAACAATGCCAGTCTGACCATCACCGGCGACATCAACCCAGCGCAGACTAAGACGTGGGTCGAGAAGTACTTTGGATCGATCCCGTCGGGTCCAGCCGTCCCCAAGATCACAGCCGTGCCTCCGCAGATCTTATCCGAGCGCCGCTCCAAGATCACCGACCAGGTCGAACTTCCGCGCATTTACATGGGATGGATTACGCCCTCCATCTTTCAGCCAGGCGATGCGGAGAGTGACCTGCTGGCGCAGATTCTGGGTGTGGGGAAGTCGAGCCGCTTGTACAAGGCTCTCGTCTACGACAAGCAGATCGCGCAAGACGTCTCGGTGCAGAACAGCAATCTATTGCTCGGCTCCGTGTTTGAACTGCAAGTGACCGCCAAGCCCGGCGTGAAACCCGAGGCCCTGGAGAAAGCCGTCGACGAGCAATTGGAAAAGATGCGGAACGAGGGCCCTACCCAGGAGGAACTCGACCGAGCCCGCAATCTGATCGAGACGCACATGATCACTGGCCTAGAGCGGTTGGGAGGCTTTGGCGGTCTGGCCGACCGGTTGAACCAGTACAACCAATTCCTGCATGATCCCGGCTACCTGCCCAAGGATCTGGAGCGCTACAACCGCGTCACGGTTGCGGACGTAAAACGAATTGCCTCGAAAAGGTTGAAGACGTCGGCGCGTGCAGTGGTCTGGGGCGTACCTGGCGAACGCTCGGTCGACGACCCGGCCAAGGCCAACGAAACCGCCACTGCGAAGAATGACCCGGTCACCGGAACCATGCCCGACGAAGCCTGGCGCACCAAAGCGCCTGCGCCGCAGCCCCTCGGCAAGCTGAGCCTGCCGGTGGCACAGAGCTTCAAATTGTCGAATGGGTTGACGGTGATGTTGGTTGAGCAGCATCAGCTGCCCATCGTTGTGGCTCATGTGCTTGTCCTCAACGGGAGCGACGCCAATCCGGTCAAAAAGCCGGGTCTGGCGGCTTTCACGAGCGAGATGCTCCCGGAAGGCACAGAGCGGCGTTCATCCTTGCAAATTGCCGACGATGCGGCGCAGATCGGCACTTCGCTTCGGGCCGTGACGTCTGGCGACGACTCCGTGGTCGACATCCGCCTTCTAAAGCCGAACGCCGATGCGGCTTTCGATCTCCTCTCCGACGTCGTGCTTCATCCCAAATTCGACCCTGCTGAGATCGAGCGCGTTCGCAAATTGCGCGAGACCGACATCCTGCAGATCCAGGACGATCCCGAGCAACTTGCCATCGGCGTACTGCACCGGATGATTTATGGTCCGGACCATCCTTACGGATATCGCAACGACGGCACCATCGCGTCGATTCACGCCACTACGAGGCAGGACCTTCTGGCAATGTGGCAGCAGGGCTATACGCCGTCGAATTCCGCGCTCGTCTTGAGCGGAGATCTGAGTCCAGCCGAGGCTCGTGCGCTGGCGGAAAAGTATTTCGGCGGCTGGACCGGGCCACGAACGAAACACGATCCTCCCCCGGTCACGAACAAGGTGCAGGGCGGTGTCGCCATCGTCGACAAGCCGGGCGCGGCGCAGACGTTTGTGCTGGTCGGCAGTCCTGGCGTGCCCCGCTCGACGGCTGACTACGTACCGATCGAGGTTATGAATAACATTCTCGGCGGTCTGGCTTCGAGCCACATCAATGTGAACCTGCGCGAAGAGCACGGTTACACCTATGGATGTTTTTCATTCTTTGTTTATCAACGCGCTTCGGGACTGTTTGCCGCAGGGGGTGGCATGAGAACCGATGTCACCGGACCGGCCGTTCACGAACTGCTGAAGGAGATGGAGAACATCCGAAGTAACGCGCCCACAGAAGAAGAACTCAAACTGGCCAAGGGAGCCTTCGCTCAATCGCTCGCCGGTCGTTTCGAGTCGTCTGAACAAACGGCCAACACGCTCGGAGAACTTTTTGTCTACGGACTGCCCCTCAACTACTTCGAGCAACTGCCTGCCAGCATCAACGCGGTGAGCGCCGAAGACGTTGCGCGCGTTGCCAAGAAATACATCCATCCGGAAGATGCTGTGGTGATCGGCGCCGGCGACCGCGCGAAAATTGAGGATCAACTGAAGAAGCTCTCGATTGGGACCGTGGAAGTACGGGACTACGAGGGTGTGCCCGTGATCGGGAAGGCTTCGCCGGGCGAGTCTCACTGACCTCGGAGTTCCTAACTCACAGACGCATGCTTCTGTAGAGGCGCCGTCTTGCGGCCAGTCCGGCGGGTTGCCTCATCGGCGCCTGAGGGCAGGATGCCCTCAGGATGGCCGGCAAGATGCCGTGGCTACTTAGCACCGGTGCTAGACTATTTTTCGCACTTTTCTGAAGAGGCAAGCGTGCCAACTGATCCAGTCCTTGTAGTTCACGGGGGCGCCTGGGCGATACCCGACGACATGGTAGAAGCTCACTTGCGCGGCGTGCGTAACGCACTTGCCGCAGGGTGGCTGGCTCTCAGCAAAGGCGGATCGGCGCTCGACGCCGTCGAAGAGGCCATCGTCGTTCTGGAAGATGACGAGACCTTCGATGCGGGCCGCGGCAGTTTCCTCAACCGCGATGGCAAGGTGCAGCTCGATGCCTTCATCATGGAAGGATCCACGCTGCGCGGCGGTGGCGTGGGCGGCGTAGAGCGTATTGCCAACCCCATTCGTGCCGCACGCAAAGTACTGAGCGAAAGTCCGCACGTTTACTTCGTAGGTGAAGGTGGGGAGCGCTTCGCCGCTGAGCACGGAATTCCGCTGTGCGACAACAGCGAACTGGTAATTCCGCGGGAGGTCGAGCGCCTGCGAGCCTTCCAGGCCCGGAGCGTTGGCGAATCTCCGGATCTCTTCGCCCCGGCCATCTCGCACGACACGGTGGGCGCGGTCGCGCTCGATGCCGAAGGCAACATCGCTGCCGGAACTTCCACCGGCGGAACGTTAAACAAAGCACCGGGCCGGCTGGGGGATTCCTCGTTGATCGGCTGCGGGTGTTACGCCGACAATGAAAGTGCGGCCGCCTCGCTTACCGGGTGGGGAGAGCCCATCATGAAACTGGTTTTGGCGAAGTGGTCGGTCGACCGCGTGCTCGCCGGGAACGTGCCCGAGTGGGTATCGCAGGAAGCGATCAACTATTTGAAGTCACGGGTCAACGGCCACGGCGGAATTATTCTGCTCGATTCCCGCGGGCGCTTCGGAATCTCGCACAACACCCCCCGCATGGCTTGGGCATACCAGACAAAACAGAAACAAGATTCCGGCATCGAGAGGTAAGTGGCTGGCGTTGTAAAACTTCGCGGGCAGAAGCTTACTAAGCCTATTCTCCTCACCCATTTATCTTGCTTTCCCGGCACCGACTGATATAAAAACCACCGGGACCTTGGCGTCCCGCACTGTGCGTTTCCGCCACCTTTTCAACGAAGCAAGCTGCCCTTCCGCCGCCTGTTTTTGGCGCGGCTCTTTTCGGGAGACCCCTATGAATTCCACGTCGAAGATCGTAGCTGCCCTTTTGTTCGCTTTTATCTGGATTGGGACTGCCTTTGGCCAGGGATCGGCCACCGGCGATGTGCACGTGATTGTGAAAGACGAAAAGGGAAGCGTCGTGACTACCGCTACGGTGACGGCACGCGAGCAAGCGAAGGCAACAGTTCGAGCTACTACCTCCAACACGGACGGCGAATACCGGTTAGTCTCCTTGCCGCCTGGTGTGTACACGATCACGGTCGAAGCCCCGGGATTCGCCAAAGCCGAAGCCAAAGATCAGTCGCTGACGGTGGGCCAGAGCAAGGAACTGCCGATCACCTTGAGTGTCAGCGGGGTGGAGACGGTGGTGAACGTCAGCTCCGAGGCCGAACTGGTGGAGACCACGCGCAGTTCCACGACCAACACGATCGACCAGCGCCGGATCGACAATCTCCCGATCAACGGACGGAACTACATCAACTTCGCGCAGACCGACTCGCAGGTCGTTCGCGACAATGCGCCGAACACGGGCGCCGCGCCGACTTCCGGCCTCAACTTCAGCGGACAACGCGCGCGCTCGAACCTTGTGAACGTCGATGGCGCCGATGCCACCGACAATTCCATCAACGGTGTTCGCTCTACGGTTTCGCAGGAGGCGGTTCAGGAATTTCAGATCATCACCAACGGCTACGCGGCGGAGTATGGCCGCGCTTCGGGCGGCGTGGTCAACATCATTACCCGATCGGGCTCCAACGATTTTCACGGCGACGTCTTCGGCTATCTGCGCAATCGCAACTTCCAGGCCGTGAACCCGTTCAGCACGGAGAAGAATCCCGCTTACACGCGCGTTCAGGCCGGAGTGGCATTTGGTGGACCGATCAAGAAAGACAAGACGTACTACTACTTCTCGTACGAAATCACGAGGCGGCACGAGACTGGGTTCTCGAGTATCGGGCAGGACGGTTTTGGACTGCAGCCATTCGACGCTACCGGGATATTCAATCCTCTGGCGCCAGCCGGCACGTTCACCATGCCTGCGACTCCTCAGCAAATCGCGTTTCTGACGCCGTTCGCGGCCGCGGGCCCAGCCCCCAAGCCAGTTCAGTTTTACACGTGGTTGGTGGGAGCCTCGTCCTGGGTAGGAACAACCGGGAACCAGCAGGCCTTTTCCTTGATCCCATTCGCACCGCCAGGGAGCGGCGCCTCTCAGTTTGCAACCAGCTGCAACGTCGTACTCTTTCCGTCTTGCACGGGCTTGCCTTTATCGTTTCACGGGGTCAATTCACAGATCGGCAACTTCCCGGTTTTTGAGGGAACCAGCCTGTACTCCTTGCGCCTCGATCACAATCTGAGCAACAACAATCGCCTCATGCTTCGTGCCAACGTCAGCCCCAGCACGGTCACGGGCATCGAAGTCAATGGACAGGTGCAGCCCTTCGGACAGAACGCCTATTCGCGTACGTCGCAGCAAACGTATCGCGACGTTGCCGGTACTATGCAGGACACCTGGACCCTCGGCAACAACAAGGTGAACGAATTTCGCTTCCAGTACGCTCGGCGCGGACTGTCGTACTTTTACAACACGAACATTCCCGACGGCTCCGCTCCAGCCATCAACATCACCGGCATCGCGTATTTCGGGCGCGAACCTTATTCCTACATCCAACGAACCGAACAACGCTTCCAGTTCACCGACAATTTCTCTTGGACTATCGGACGCCACGACACGAAGTTCGGAGCCGACTTCAACTACCTGCCGATCGACGCGACCTTCACGGTCAACTACGGCGGCGTATACGATTTTGGCTCATTCAGCGCCGCGAATTTGGGATTCCCTTCCGTTTTTCCTGATCTGAATCCAGTGCAAGCTTACGGCGCCGGGCTTCCCGGAACTTTCGTGCAGGGACTGGGCAGTCCGACCGACTCTTTCTCCAACAAGCCACTGGGATTGTATTGGCAGGATTCCTGGCGCTTGCGCCCGAATCTGACGCTGAATTTGGGTGTTCGCTATGACGTGGAGTTCCCCCCCAAGTTCACTCCGCCACAAGGCCTGGCCCAGCCGGCATACAACCTGCTCGGGCTGCAAAAGGGCATTCAGACTGACAAGAACAATTTTCAACCTCGTGTGGGCCTAGCCTATGACCCGAAGGGTGATGGGAAGACTGTCATCCGGGCATCGTACGGAGTGTTCTTTGACCACCCGCTGCTCGGACTCTATTTTCTGGGCGACGCCTCGGATGGGTCGTCCAGCGGCCAGTTAGCTTTCGGCGGAACCGGATTGTGTGCCGGAGACGGGCAGGCATCCAATCTCAATGCCATTCCGATTTTTCAGGGAACGCTCAACTCTCCTGGATGTACTCCCTCGCAATTCCCGCTGGCCAACGCCAATCTCGGCTATTTGCCGAACGAGCAGCGCTTCCAGGCTCTGAATTTCCCGCAGTCCACCTTCCTGAGCCAGAACTATTTGAACCTGAACCTGGCCAATCCGGGAGCATCGACTTTCCTGCCTCTCGGGTTTCAGCCATTCGGATATCCGCAGGCCAAGAACTTCGTCTACGCTTACGCGCAGCAGGCGAACCTGACGCTGGAACGCGATCTGGGCGGAGGATTCGCTCTCAGCCTCGCCTACAACTTCAACGGTGGTCACCATCTAAACCGGCCGATTAACGCCAACACTATCCGCGGCGACCTGCTCACGGCAAACTTCATCGCCGCCAATTCGGCGCCGGGAAATAGCTTTTCCAGCCCCTTCACGGTCTCCGGCTGCGGTCCCGGATACGTTGACGCTGCCCTGATGAACTTCTTCCGGCCCGGTGGTCTGAACCCGTCGATCGCGCTCGGATACTACGCATCGGGGGTCCCGGCCCTGGCCGGTTGCGTGATGCAAGCCGCTGCACTTGCAGCATCCTTACCGGGATTTAATGCCAAATGCAATCCGGTGCCCGGACCCGCAGGGGTCGACTTCACGGGCTGTGTCCCGTTCGGCGACATGGACGCCAATTTCTCCAACGGCAGCTCTGTCTATCACGGATTCAGTGCCAACCTGCGCAAGCGTTTCGGTCACCACTACGAGTTTCTCGGCTCGTACACCTACTCACACGCGATCGATGACTCCACCGACTTGCAGTCCACACTCACCCCGCAGGACAGCTATTTCCCGGGATACGACCGGTCGACATCGCTGTTTGATCAGCGTCACCGCTTCGTCTTCAGCGGCGTTTATCAGACGGGAAGAGTGGGCGGCGGCGGATTCGGAAGCAAATTCCTCAGCGACTGGACGTTCGCACCACTGATTGAATTCGCCTCGGGCCGGCCGTTCAACATCATCACAGGCAATGGCAACAACCTGCAGCTGTCGTCGCTGACGTCGAGGCCGAACACGTTCGTCAATCCGAAGTGCGGAGCGCCCGTGACTTCCAAGTTCTCGCCCACCGGAGTCTTCCAGGAGGGCTGCCTATTTAACTTCGATGGCACGCTGCTTTCGCTCGACGGCAACCTGGGACGCAACACCGGTGTAGCCCCCTGGACCGTCTTCAACGATCTTCGGGTGGCCAAGCGTATCCACTTCGGCGAGCGCATCAACATGGACTTGATCGCCGACATGTTCAACATCGCGAACCGCTACAACGTAGCGGCCGTGAGCCCGCTGTTCACGAACGCTGGAACAGCGACTGCGGCCTATGATCCGCGGCAGTTCCAGTTCGCGATGAAGATTAACTGGTAAGGTTTAAGGAAGGCCATCAACAAGCCCGGCTTTCTAATCTGGAGGAACCCTGGCCTATTGTTTTTGCCCGATATACCGTTCTTACCGTACTAACAGTGCGAGCGCGGCGGGTTACATTGAGGGAATCCCGAGCATCCTCTTGAAAGCTCGCAGGAGTTCCAGATGAATCGCCGTCGCTTCTTGCACGCCGCAGTCGTATCTGCTCTCGTGACTTCGCTCCGCAATCATCACGCCCAGGCTCAGACCACAAGCATTCCCCGGCGCACGCTCGGTCGCACCGGCGAGAAGGTTTCGATGGTCGGACTGGGCGGCTACCACCTGGGCATGCAGAAGGATGAGCAGGAGAGCATCCGCATCATTCGCGCCGCGCTCGACAGCGGCATCAATTTTCTCGACAACTCCTGGGATTACAACGACGGGCAGAGCGAAATCCGCATGGGCAAGGCTTTGCGCGACGGTTACCGGCAAAAGGCTTTTCTCATGACGAAGATTGATGGCCGCACCAAGAAGGCGGCCGCCGATCAGATCGATGAATCACTCCGCCGCCTGCAGACCGATCATGTCGATCTTATGCAATTTCACGAGGTCATCCGCGACACCGATGCCACCCGCGTTTTCGCCGAAGGCGGCGGGATGGAAGCCGTCCTCGAAGCGAAGAAGCAAGGCAAGCTGCGCTACATCGGATTCACCGGCCACAAGAGTCCCGACATCCACCTGAAGATGCTGGAGACTGCTTTCGCTCACGGCTTCACGTTCGATACCGTCCAGATGCCGTTGAATGTGATGGACGCGCACTTCGACAGCTTCGAGAAGAAAGTTCTGCCCGTTCTGGTGAAACACCGGATTGGCGTGCTCGGCATGAAGTCGATGGGCGACAAGCTGATTCTGAAGAGTAAGACAGCGACACCTGTGGAGTGCCTGCACTACGCGATGAACCTGCCGACCAGCGTGGTCATCACGGGCTGCGACTCGATGGAAATCCTTCAGCAGGCGCTCGACGCCGCCCGCAGTTTCCAGCCCATGAGCGCCGCGGAAGTTTCGGCCCTGCTAGCGAAAACCGCGACGGCGGCCGCCAAAGGTGAGTTCGAGCGCTACAAGACATCGCATGACTTCGACAGCACCGTGCAGAACCCGCAGTGGCTGGGGTGAAAGTGGGCTGGGGCTCTTCGCGAGGGGCTCTAGGCTTTGGTGAGGTTTCTCTAAGACATTCTAAAGAGCCAACTACCGAGACGTCTGAAATCTGCGGATTAATCCGTTTAACAATCGACCGACATTTGCTGCTTGTGCGTCCAAAGCGTGGGCGTTCATCACACGATGCCGGCCAACTTGAACATAAAAACGGAACGGAGCGGATCCGTCGAACGGCGTAAGGACGCGATTCCGAGCCCACCGCCCAAAGCCTAGAGCGCAAAGCCCAGAGCCCAATCTGCTACCATCTCCTCGCGAAAACTCTGGAGCCACTGTCTGCATGTCTCAAACTCCCGCCCCTACGCAACGCACCCGTGTGGTCCGCGAACCCGACCGGGGTGTCTATGATCGAGAGACGATCGACCGGATTCTGGACGAAGGCTTCATCTGCCACGTCGGCTTCGTGGTTGACAGACAGCCATTTGTGATTCCCACGTCTTACGGTCGCGCGGGAGACAACCTCTACATTCACGGATCGGCGGCAAGTCGCATGCTGCGCAATCTCGACAAGGGAATTCCTGTGTGCGTGACTGTGACCCTGATTGATGGTCTGGTGCTGGCGCGGTCGATCTTCAATCATTCGATGAACTACCGCTCGGTGGTTGTGCTGGGCACAGCGACGCTGGTGGATGATCCCTCGGAGAAGCTCGAAGCGCTGCACCGCCTGGCAGAACACATTCTGCCGGGCCGCTGGTCGGAGTCTCGACAACCAAACGATCGGGAACTCAAAGCCACGTCCGTTCTTCGCCTGCCCATCAACGAATTTTCCGCGAAGGTTCGGCAAGGTCCACCGATCGACGACCAGGAGGACTACAGTTTCCGAACCTGGGCCGGGGTTGTCCCGCTCCACATGGTGGCCGAAACTCCCATTCCTGATGATCGTTGCGGTCCCGACATTCCGGTACCCGCATACGCGAGCGCGTATTCACGAAAGAAATAGTAGCCGGGCCGGAACGCGATCCGCGGCGTTAGATGACAGGCGGCAGATCGAACTGATGAATCCTCTTTCCTCAAAAATTGCAGCAGCCGTTGACGCGCTGCGTGGCGAACTCATTGCTTTCTTGCAGACGCTGGTGCAGACGCCCAGCTTGCCCGGACAGGAACAGCGGGCGCAACAACTGGTCGCCGACAAGTTGCGAGCGCTCGGCCTGGGCGTCGACGTTGTCTCATCGGAACTCGATGATCTCAAAAATCATCCCGCTTTCTGCGATGACGGGGTGCCCTTTCGCGAACGGCTAAACGTCATCGGCCGCTGGAGGGGTTCGGGCGAGGCGCAATCCTCCGCAAACCCGCGCTCCCTG
>Ga0210406_10000633_pt1 | contig 47297 bp, 36 predicted proteins | sample IncBWC30MmetaG_FD_155454 | JGI IMG/M metagenome (GOLD analysis project Ga0210406, IMG submission 155454) | Forest soil microbial communities from Barre Woods Harvard Forest LTER site, Petersham, Massachusetts, United States - Inc-BW-C-30-M | ecosystem: Environmental > Terrestrial > Soil >...
CCACCACTCTGGAATCGAATGTCGTGATGGTGCAATGGGCGCTGGGAAGACACGTCCGTGAGTGGGAATCTAAACTCCAGGCGCTACAAGAAACTCACTTACCGGAACCCACCGTTGCGACTGGCAATCCTCAAGGGAGCGACTAGGTGTGAGACCGCATTCGTTGTTGGCGAAACATCCCATTTACGCTCAAAACCCCTCAATGAGCGGGTCTGGTTACATCAGGTTGGTCGCCGGGCAAGCACAAACAAAATTCTACGGCGTCCCTTTAAGCTCGGGGAATCGCCTTTCAACCAATTCAAGAATACTCTTCCCTCGTTCATCGCCTTGTGACAGGGCCGCCCTGTGGCAATCGGCTGCGCGCCGTGTCGCTTCCCCTGTTTCGCCCTGTCGAGCGAGGCAATCAGCCAGAGCGAAGAGCGCCATTGGATCCTGCGGCGCGTAGGGTAGACGATGGAAAGATACCGGACCCCAGCGGGGCGAAAGATTATCGGCGGCGAAGATTTTTTCAATTCCCAAGGTTACGGTTTGATGGGCTGTCTTTCCATAACGCAAAAAGGCCGCCAAAAATGGCGGCCTTCTCTCGTCGCGCTCTGCGATTAAAAACTCAATCGCCTAAAACCGACTCAGCCTCCTCGACCTTGGGCTTAGAAGATGTCAACGCACCTAACGGAATGAACCCGTTCTCCGCGACCACCGGCTTCTCCTGCAAAACGACTTCCCGATAGAGCGCAGCCATGCGCGCATTGTAAGCCGCATCATCCTTCTGCGGACCCCGCGCAGCCGCCTGTTTCGCATCCCGCGCCCGCAACTTCTCTTCGCGAGAGTTCTTGGCAATGCCCAGCTTGTCCAGATCATGCTGCTCTTCGTTGGTCACCAACTCATCCTTCAGCAGCAGCGAGTGCGCGGTAGATTCCATCTTCACATTCTTGCCACCCGCGAAGATCTCATGCCGTCCGTGCTCCTCATACCATTTGGTAAGGGTCGCGGTCATGTGCATCTTCTCGATAATGTTCCGCCACCCCACGCCGGTGTTATAAGCACAGAAGGAAATCTCACCTTCCTGCGTAGCGTAAGGGATAATGCACTGCTCCGTCCGCCGGAAATCGTAGTTGAACAGATCCTGAAACCACATCCCCGCGATAAACAGGAAGTTCCACCGGTCCTGCCGCCGCTTCATCACGTCGTCGATCGTCCGGTCCGGACCCACCTTCCCATAATTCTTCCCGGTCGCATTGAAGTTCTTATCGAACTTCTTCAAAAGATCCATCATCTTGAAATGAGTCGGCGACTGAAACGGATCGTAGTTCTTCATCAAACACAACGCCATCCCCACAATCGTAAGAAACTTCCCCCGCGCCGCATCATTGACTTTCTGAATATCCTTAGCCAACTGATCGCCTTTAAGAAAAGCCGTAACCGGCACAGCCTCCTTAGTCTCCTTATCAATCATCACCGCCATCCCCGTCCCACAATTCGGGTGGCAACCGCAGGAGAGCTGGCCCCAGTTGTTTTTGGGGTCGTCTACGTGCATTAAATCGGCCCAGTCGGAGAAGGTTCCCATGAACGAAATGGGGAACCAGTCGCGGGATGGCTGGCCCAGGCCGGTTTGATTTTGTACGTCGTGGGCTAGATGGGAGAGGGTGTAGCGCTGGGCTTCGCGGCGGTCATCGGTGACGGCTTCGTCGCGGCCGGTGAAGCTTACTGGTTGGAAGCTGAGGAATCCGATTTTCTTGGGATTGTCGAGCGCGAACTTGATGATGCGTCCGACTTGCTCGTTGTTGATTCCGTTTACGATGGTGACTACCGGAACGATTTCGATTCCGGCGGTGTGCAGGTTTTCGATCGCTTTTAATTTTACGTCGAAGAGGTTGCCGACTTTTCTGTGAGCATTTGCGGCGTTGCCGATTCCATCGAATTGCAGATAGGCGTAGCGCATTCCGGCTTCGGCGGCTTGTTGGGCAAACTCCAGACTCTTCGCGAACTCAATTCCGTTGGTTGCGGCTTGGACGCTGTTGTATCCGACTTTGCGGGCGTAGCGAACGGCGTCGAGGAAGTACGGCGACAGCGTTGGCTCGCCGCCGGAGAACTGCACCGACATCTGGCGGCGCGGCTTGATCGTAATCGCGTTGTCGAGCATGGTCTTGATGTCTTCCCAGCTCAACTCGTGGACGAACCCAACCTGGTTGGCGTCCATGAAACAGGGGTCGCACATCATGTTGCAACGGTTGGTGAGGTCGATGGTGAGAACCGATCCGCGACCGTACTTCACCGTGCTCGAGCCGTGATGGTGCAGTTTTTCGTCGTTGTGCGCGACGATGTCGCGGCCAGGGAAAACCTCTTCGAGGTGTTGCGAGAAGTCGGTGTCAATCGACATGACATCTTCGAAGTGGCCGTGAATGGCGCAGTCCTTGACCATCAAGATCTTGCCGTCGCGCTCGACGATCTCGGCCTTGATCTCGCCGATTTTTGAGTTGCTGAGCACTTCTACCGGGAGTTTGCCATCCAGAATCTGCTGGCGGATTTCGGGGACACACTTCGGGCACAGCGAGTCCGTGGTACGAGGCCAGCCTAGGGGAGGCTTGGTCTTCTCATACGACTTGAGCAGCGGCTTGTCCGACCACTTGGGCTTCGGCGACGGATTCTGTTTAATCCGGTTAAGACGCTCGAACACCGCCCATGCGCCTTTGGCGGCGACGGTCACTGCTTTCTCCATGTACTTGACTGGCTTGTGCATGTCCTCTCGCTTTCTCTTGCTGGGATTATGGCAAGTCAGGCATCTGCCACTTTTCCCTGGGGCTCAAATTCAATTGTGTAAACGTTCGAACCTGTAGAGCCTACCCTTGCTTGACCTTCACTCCACACACTTCACTGCTAATACTTAAGCTGAAGAAGCCCTCTCGATGGACCTCTCCCTAGGTTCGTAGTGTGACTATCTTATTAAGGCAGTGCGGGGATGGCACGCATAACCCAATGAAAGGGGGAAAATCGGGGTTTAGCGGTGGAATGGTGCATTGTACGGGTGTAAGTGATTGAGGGGATTAGGCTTTTGGGGTGCGGGCATCAGGCTTTCGGCTTCGGGCTTCGGGCTTCCGGGATCTGCGGCGCTCTGCTTTGTAGTCGTAGTTGGGATCGAAGTCGACGGTGCCGAATGACTTGAGGATACGGAGTTGGCTGTGGCGCTGTACGTATTCAGTGAGGGCGGCGGTGACTGCATCTTTATTAGTCTTAGTTTTGTGGCCTTAGTTTTGTGGCGGCCGGCGCGACGGGCTTCTTCGATCAGGTTGTCGTCGAGAGCGAATTTGGCTCTCCTTTGTGGATGGTTACATAGTTGACTGCATAAGGCGATGCGGGGTTAAGCCGTCTCTCGGTTACCTTATCGCTTCCCACCCTTCCGCAAAGAACGCGGAAAGGATGGGGCACCCTATTTATATGTGATGCAGGTGTTAGATCGGCAAGGCTGGGCCACCCGCCTTCTGGCTAGGAGAGGTCCAGGGCCATGCTTAGGGCTTGATCGAGTTCGCCGAGTCTTTGTGGTGCCAAGGAACCGAGGAACTGGGTGAGGTCGGTTTTGCGAAGACTCACGAGGTTGTCGCACATGATCCAACTGGGGTGTTTCAATCCTTCATCGGGTCCGACCGGCACTTGCGTGGACAGGCCCTCGCCGTGGGTAAAGACGGGGGCGCAGACGACGGTAGAGAACTGGGAATCGATGAGGATCTGGCGGCTGCAAATCACAAAGGTTCGATATTGCCTGGGATCGCCTCCGGGCTTGTACACCCGATAGAGTTCTCCGCGCTTCATGCCGGCTCCGGAAGAACCATCATTCGGCTTGGCTCGGGGCCTGGTATTGCATAACGTCGGCGGCCTCGGCGTTGAGGCGTTGAGCGGCGGCGTTGAGGCGTTCGAGATCGCGAGCCTGGACCGCAGCCCTGGCACGCTGGCGCAAGAACTCCCGCAGCACGCGCTCGATGAAGGCGGAGCGGGACTGCTTCGATCCGGCGATGCGGTCGATGGCGGCCAGAACGTCGCCTGAAAGTGTGATAGAAGTCTTCTCTTTCATACTACTATTATACTACCATTCGTTCAGGATAGATATTATTTCTGGAATGGCGAACCCCTTCCGCGAAGGACGCGAAAAGAATTGGGCACCCTCTTTATCTGTGATGTAGATTTTGGATCGACAACGCTGGGCCACCCGCCCTAGCTGCGCCTGAGTCTTATGTTTGTGTTTTCACGATCTTGACTCGGCTGCCTAGCTTGTCGTCGGTCAGTTCGGCATAAGTGCCGGATTTACAATCGGCTGCGAATACGATGAAACCAGTTCGCATGCTCCGACCTCCCATCATTCCAATTCCACGAAGCCCACGTTGGCCCTCTTCGCTAACCGTCATTGAGAATTTGCAGACAGCTCCTTTGAAAGTTCCGTCTAGCGTATATTTTTCGATTCTCGTGCCTTTGTATTCGGTGGGCCCTGCCTGTAAACCCAACGCGAGTGAGGCTAGCGTCGATAGGCTCTCATCTCTGCTTATGGTCGCGGTTCCGCTCAGTTCCTCATCTTGTCGAGCCAAGGTCATTTCTCCGAATGGAAAGCGCCACAGCCCATCTACATCCGTCACGAGCCTCTGGAGCGCGCTTCCCATGCTAACGAGGAAATCCTTCTTGCTGCCAGCGGTCCCGAGCAACTCAGCCTGCTTAGTCCGCTCGTTGTCAGTCCGCTGCGCAATCTCCGCCAAGCACTCCTCTACCCTGGCTTCATGCTGCTCGTTCGACATGGCTTCTTCCACTAGGACTCTTGCTTCATCAGCTATGCCAGCATCCAAGTAGATGAAGCCGAGATTGGCAGCCGATAATGTCTCGCCAAGCGCAAAGGCCTTCTTATAGCCTCTAACGGAGGCGATGGGCATCTGGCAATCCTGGTGCAACAATGCAAAATTGTGGAGGGCTCCGGCATCGCTTGGGTTTCGCTCGTGCAGGAACTTGAAATGGTGCAATCCCAACTCCTTAAGCCCGTGACGGCGATAGTCCAGTCCAAGATCGAATCTCAGCCGGAGCAGGGGGTTGTCATGAAGTGCGGCCTCGGCCGTGGCGAAGGCAAAGTAGGTTTCGCCGGAATTTTTCAAGAGTTGGTACAGGATTGAGATCGCGTCCGTCTTTACATCGTTGGTAGCAATCAATAGACACTCTTCGGCGGCCTTTATGCCATCTTCGTATCGCTTTAGCTCATTGAGTTCCCTAGCCGCGTCAGCCAGGTCTGTGGCTCTGAGATTGTTTCCGTGTAGGTCGGCCGCTTCTAGGAATAATCGAGCGGCCTCGTCGTGCTCCCCTGCCGACATGAGCAGGCGAGCGATTGTCACGATCGGTCCACGGTGCTGCTGATTCTCCGCGCGAATTGTCCTAAGAGCCTCAAGGCCATCTGGAGCACCGGCCTCGTATCGGTTCTCAAAATAGAGACAGTCCCAAGAGATCGGATCGAAGGCTTCACCCTCCGCGATAAGCGCTTTCCCAGCCTCGTATGCAACATCCATTGCCGAGTAATCCCGCTCGTCGACTGCCCGCCGCATTTCAAGAAAGTGGGCTACCATATCGGGCGCCTGTTCCTCTGTGGCGCTCAGCTTTTCGTCTTGCTTGGACTCTGGTGGCTCAGGCTTGGCTTCCGCCTGCTCCGGTCGTTCCGTGATCTCGGTCTTGATCTCTCGTCCGGCAGCTTTCGCGAGCAAGTCGTTAATCATTTCGCTGAGTTTCGAGAAGATCGCCGAAGGATTTCTGGGGTCAAAGGGTACGTATTCGAGGTCGCCCTGCAGTCCCGGAATGTCGACGTCGTCTTCGCGCAAGAGAATCAGTTTCTTGCCAGCGCTGATTGCGTACCCGGATTCCTGCAACACCCAAGCCGGGGCAGTCCATTTCTCGGGTCGCAGCCTTCCCCGCGCGAGCGAAATGGAGCTGCGGAAATTGGAGCCGAACTGATAGACGGGATATTTCTTGGTAAAGAAGCCCACGAACGCGTCCTTGGCGTCGATCATTTTCCTGACTTTGACCGAAACCGATTCAACCTCAGCAGCCTCCGCTTCCTCGCATAGGAAGCCGGCCTTACGGAAGGTCTCGAGAAAATTCAGGATCGGTCGTATGCGTTCTTCGTCTCTGGGATCAAAACTTCGGGCTACGAAGGCAGTTATTGCCATTGCGCTTCTCCTTCCCGGCTGCTCGAAGTGGGAATAAGGGTAACCGCATTGCGGAATCACGGCAAGGCGAAGCCCGCGCCACGCGAACCGCGAGCTTTGCTCGGCTGGACAGCCACGGACGGCTGTCCCCACGCGATCCATTCAGTTCTTAACAGTCATGGTTTCGGAGTCGACGGCTTTCTTGCCGGAGACACCTTCTAGTCCGGCGAGGATGCCGCGGTAGTCGTTCTTATCGCACTGCAAGGCGAGACCGCCTTTTTTGTCTCCGTCGGCCCAGATCAATCCGATGTAGTGTTTCTTGGATTTGCTGAGAGCGATCAACGCGCCCACGCCCAGGGTGAAGACGCCAACTGCAACTGCAGTGCCGATTCGGCGGTGGACGTCCTGTCCGTAGCTGATCTCGGTAATGGCCGACGCCGGGATCTTTACCACGTCTGCGTTGTCTTTCGCGAGCCGGACCTGGTTGGATTCGATGTAGATCTTCATGCCGATTCCGGCCTTGGTATCGGGCAGCGAGCCCCCATCGTAGCTGACCTTGTATCCGTTATCTTTTCCCGAGGCGAACATCGCGATGGGAAGTGCGATGCAAAGGACTGCGGCGAGCACATGTTTCATCTGGTCTCCTTGGTGCTGGAACGCACAACGGCTTCGACTAGGGACACTTCGGGGTCTGATTCCTGGGGGAAGGGGAAACATACGCTCAGGGTTTGAGGGAGTCAAGGGGAATAGGATTTTGGGCGCCCTTGCGGGGCGGGAATGGCGTTGCGGGGCTGGGCGGGATGGCTGAAAGGGTTTAAGACAAGCTTAGTGGGCGATGGCGAAAGATTCGGTGACGACTGAACATCCCCGCCCAAGCGAAGCTTGAACGGGGCACCCTGAAGAGTGTGGGGCGGGCCATCCCCCCCGCGGTAGTCGTTCTTATCGCACTCTATCCCACTTCTCGCAAAGAGCGCGAGAAATGGGGCACCCGGCGCGAATCAACGGCGGCGGACGGGAGTGTCTGCCGCACACGGGTCCAGGAGGTGCCAGGCGTCGCGGTACTGTTCCCAGCGGGCGCGTTTGCAGTGGTTGCTGGGGTAGAAGCGCAGGCTCTTGTTGGGGGTGAAGGCTTCGATGGGCAGGATGTACCAGACGTCGAGGGGGACGATGTGGGCGGCGAGGAGGTCGATGTCGTCGGGGGTGTAGACGACTTTGCCCTGGCCGTAGATGCTGTAGATGGGTTGGACGTCGAAGCCGCGGGCGCGCATGACTTCGGTGCATTTCAGTTGCACGCGCCAGAGGCGGGGGCCGGTGTCGAGGATGAAGTCGTAGCGCTCGCTGTCTCCCCAAGGCTTGGCGAGGTGGAAGCCGAGGGTTTCGGCTTTGAGGAGGAAGGCGGCTTCGGAAAGTTCTCCGGTGCGCTTGGGGTTGCGGTGGATGGGCGGATGCGGGCCTGCCGTGGTCAAGGGCTTCATTTGCTTTGGGCCTTTCGGGTGGAAAAGAAAAAGGCGCAGCTATGGGCTGCGCCTCTATTTATTCTTATAAATATAGGCTAGCACAGTCGAGGGGGTAACTGTGACATGGTTTTGAACTTTATATTTGGTTTGGAATCAGGCGGGTACGGAAAATCTGGGGTGTTTGGGGGCTTGACAAGATTTGTCGCGAATTGGGAATCGGGCCTAATGGGGTGGTGGACCGAGAGGCTTTAATCCCAAATGCTTTAACCACAAGGGACAGTAAGGTTCACAAAGGAAAAACTTGGGAGGTGACGTTGACAACGGCTCTCCTCCAGAATAAAGTTTGGCTCCGATTTGGTTCCATCCTGTAACTTTCGCGTCTTGGAGGCCGGCTATGTGGAGGACGATTACGCGGACAATTTTTCTGGCGGTGTTGGCCGCGATGTTGTTCGGGCTTTCCATCCGGCAGGCTTGGGCGGCGGGGGTTAGGACTTATCGGGGAAAATTTTCGGACGGGGCGAAGTATCTGATTCAGGTTCCGTCGAAGTGGAATGGGACGCTGGTTCTTTACAGCCACGGGTATGTGATCCCGGGGTTTTCGAATCCGGCGGAAGATGTGGGCGATCCGATAACCGGGGCTTACCTTTTGGGGAATGGTTATGCGCTGGGCGGTTCGTCGTATGCGACAACGGGGTGGGCCATCCAACAGGCGTTGCCGGATCAGATTGAGGTGCTGGACCGTTTCAAGAAGCTGGTTGGCCCGCCTCACCGGACGATTGCCTGGGGGCATTCGCTGGGTGGCATTATTACGGCGGGGTTGGTGCAGCGATATCCCGCACGCTTTGATGCGGCGCTGCCGATGTGCGGAGTGGTGGCGGGAAGCGTAGGCACGTGGAATCAGGCTCTGGACTCGGCTTTTGTTTTCGATGTGCTGCTGGGCGCGGGGTCGGGATTGAAAGTGGTGAATATTAACGATCCGGTAAAGAACGTTGATCTTGCCGAGAAGATTCTCCACGAAGCACAGAAGACGGCGCAGGGGCAGGCGCGGATTGCTTTGAGCGCGGCTCTGGCCGATACGCCGGGGTGGTTCGATCCGTTGTCCCCGGAGCCATCGCCCACGGATTATGTCGCGCAGGAAGCGAACCAGTATTTATGGCTTTCGCAAATCGACTTTCCTTTTGCGTTCGACTTTCGCGCGGAGGTAGAGCAGCGGGCGAAAGGAAATGGGTCGTGGAATAACGGCGTCGACTACGAGAAGCAGCTTAAGAACTCGGTCGATGATGCGGAGGTGAAGGCGCTTTATGAGAAGGCTGGACTGAGCCTCGCCGATGATCTTCAGGCGTTGAAGGATGCGGCGCGGATCAAGGCGAAGGCATCATCGGTGACATATCTGGAACACAATATTATTTTCAATGGGAAGATCGATCTGCCGGTGTTGACCTTGCATACCAAGGGCGACGGGCTGGTGGTGGTGGAAGACGAGAGCGCTTATAAGGATGTGGTTGACGAGGAGCATGACGGCGCGTTGTTGCGTCAGGTTTTCGTGCATCGCGCCGGGCACTGCGAGTTTACTCCGGCTGAGACCGTAGTCGCGTTCGGGGCGCTGGTCAGCCGATTGGATACGGGCAAGTGGCCTGCTCTTGGGCCGGGAGCGCTGAATCAGGCGGCCAAGCGGCTGGGAACGAAGTTCAATGTATTGCTGGTGAATGGGAAGGAAGTGCCGGTGGCGCCGGCTTATTTCAAGTTTCATCCCGCGGTATTTCTGCGGCCCTTCGATGCCGGGAAGGACTGAGCGGGGACGCTCTCGCCTACATGATTGTCCAAGATTTGGACAGCGGAATTGAGTGAAGGTCGGCTAAGTGTCCTGATTTGAAATCGCTAGTGGTTCGGCGAACGAATTCACATTGACATCCGCAGCAGGCAGATTGAAAATCGGGGACTGCAGTTCCTGATGGCGTCCAATTCCCGGTGGACGTTAGGAACTTTTGGAGAAGTTTGGAGATGTTCATCCGCCACTAAGCCAATTCCTAAGGAGCCAAAAAATATGAAGACTTGTTTCGCGCGCGTCAGTTTATTGGTCGGGATTATGGTTTTGGTTTGCAGTTGCCTGGCCGGTGTCGCTTCCGGTCAAGATATAAAGGCACAATCCAAGGGTACCTACACAGTATTGCCGCCTCGTTTGCGCTATGACGTGGCGGTACCACCGGCATCGTTGCAGACCTGGAATGGGTCGTTCAATTACCAGGGAACGAACTATAACTACAACATGGTTGGCACGGCGCCTTCGAGCAATGCGTCAACTACGGTTCAGGTGTACATCATTCCGACGAAGGTAGTCATCACGCGGCGAAGGACGAAGACTACATTTGACCCGGCGCACGTGCTTTCGAACGGGAAGACGGTGACCAACAACACCGTGGCATCACCGATTTTCAATTCCAGCACGACCTACATTCAAGGCGGAGTGAATGTGGGCACGACCCAATACATCGATGCTTTCCAGCGGGCCAATTTCTGGGGTACGGTGCAAAGCAATTCGAACTACCACCTGCTCTTGGGTGGGCCCACGGTGTTGGCGGAACAGACTCTGAGTCCGCCTTCGAGCGTCGGGACCACGGGATCGCCGTTCGGGCACCTGGCGGGACTGGTGGACATCAATTGGTTCGACGCGCAAATACAGAGCATCATCAGCCGGTTCAGCCAGATTCAACCGAACACGCTGCCCGTGTTCCTCACCTATGATGTTTATCTCACGCAGGGCGGATGCTGCATTGGCGGCTATCACAGTTCGGAAGGCAGTATAAGTAATCCGCAGGCTTACGCACATTTCACTTATATCGACCATACCGGTGATTTCGCTCAGGATGTATCGGCGTTATCGCATGAAGTGGGCGAGTGGGCGGACGATCCGCTGGTGGTCAATACCGGGGGCAACAATACGCCCTGCGGAATTCTGGAAGTGGGCGATCCCGAGGAAGGCTTCGCGAACTACGGTGGCTTTCCGTACACGCTGAACGGGTTTACCTACAACCTGCAGGATCTGGTGACTTTGCCTTATTTTGGGGCGCCGACCAGCACGTCGGTGAATGGCTGGTTTAGCTTCCAGGGGAATTCGTCGCTGTTTGTGTGTTCGAACGGTAGTTAGAGGTTTCGATGGTTCTACGCAGCCCCGCTTCCCAGGAGGCGGGCTTTTTTTCGCAGCAAATCGGAGTGGCGTAGGCGGCCTAGCAAGTCTGTGCGTGCCACACAACCCACGAAAATCAGGTAAGATACTTCGGCGTTTGGGTCTCGCCAACAAAATGAACCGCGAATATCATCGAGGGTATAGCCAGGAACTTCATCGCGACATGGAGGCACTCGTCTTCGGGCACGGGGGCTCGCCGTTGTTGGTATTTCCGACGTCGATGGGGAAGTTCTTTGAATATGAAGATCGGGGCATGATTGGGGTTTTGGCGCCGAGGATTGAAAGTGGGGAGTTGCAGGTATTCTGTCCCGACGCGGTGGACACCGAGAGCTGGTACAACAAAAGCATTCATCCGCGACAGCGCGTGTTGCGGCATTTGCAGTATGAACGCTATATTCTGCACGAATTCCTACCGTTCCTTCGCTGGAAGAATCAGTCGCCTAAATTGGCGGTTACCGGATGCAGCTTCGGTGGATACCATGCGGTCAACTTTTCATTGAAGCATCCTGATGCGGTGACGCATTGCGTGGCCATGAGCGGGGCGTATGACATTCACCAGTTTCTGGATGGGTATTACGACGATGATTGTTATTTCAATTGTCCGGTGGATTTCCTGCCGCATATGAATGACGATTGGTTTCTGAACCGCTACCGGCAGATGCAGATTGTGCTCGGATCCGCGGACTGGGATATGTGTCTGGATCAGAATGTGAAAATGTCGGCGATGCTGCATGAGAAGGGAGTTCCTCATTGGCTGGATGTCTGGGGGGACAATTCGAAGCACGATTGGCCGCTGTGGGAGCGGATGGCAGGGAAATATTTTTAGGCGGCGGTCGTTGCTCGTTCGCCAACGTTGGTGGTGGTCGGAGGAACTGATAGGGTAGGGGTCCTTTGACTTCGTAGCTACTTCGCTCAGGATGACATTGTGTTTATTTACGGGGGATTGGTGATGAAGAAAATTGGAATCTTGTTTGGCATGGAAAACAGTTTTCCGCCGGCCGTGGTGGAAAAGATCAACAGCATGAAGCTTGACGGCGTCACCGCTGAGTTTGTGAAGCTCGGCGGGGTGAAGATGGCAGATCCCAGCGGGTACCGGGTGATCATTGACCGGATTTCGCAGGACATTCCGTTCTACCGGGCTTATTTGAAGAATGCTGTCCTGAACGGGACGATCGTGATCAACAATCCGTTCTGGTGGACGGCCGATGACAAGTTTTTTAATTATGCGCTGGGAAGCAAACTGGGCGTGGCGATTCCGCCGACCGTCATCTTGCCGCACAATAAGCATCCCGAGGGCACTACTGATCGGTCCATGCGCAATTTGATGTTTCCGTTAAACTGGGAGGAGATTTTTGAGTACGTCGGCTTTCCGGCTTTTCTGAAACCTTACTCCGGTGGAGGCTGGAAGAACGTGTACAAGGTTCATTCTCCGGAGGAGTTCTTTCATCATTACAACCAGACTGGCGACCTGTGCATGACTTTGCAGCATGGCGTGGAGTTCAAGGAATACTTCCGCTGTTATGTGATTGGGCAGGAAAAGGTGCGGATTATGTACTACGATCCGCGAGCGCCGTTCCATGAACGCTACGTGCGGAATCCGGTTCCCGCCGATAGCAAATTGCTGGAGCGCGTGGAACGGGATTCGCTGACGCTGTGCCGGGCTCTGGGATATGACCTGAACACTGTCGAGTTTGCGGTGGAAGATGGAATTCCTTATGCGATTGACTTCATGAATCCGGCACCGGATGCGGAAGCCACTTCGGTGGGTCAGGAAAACTTCGAGTGGGTGGTGAATGCTGTTGCGGAAATGGCTGTAAAGAAGGCGCTTAGCGATGAGAATCCGGCGCGGGAGTTGCGCTGGGCTGCGTTCCTGACGGGAGAAGGACCGGTGGCAGTCCCTTCCGCGAAGCCCGCTGTTCGGAAGCGGGCTCGGGCGTAAGTCGGAGAAATTCAAAGGCATCAACCACCCCCGGGGCACGAAGGTCCACGAAGTAAGCCACCCCTGTCAGCCGAGCTTCGATCGAGCGGGTTGCCCTCGTTATCCCTTTACAAATATCGGGATTAATCTGAACCGGATTGCTATACTGTTGCGGTTCGGATGGCCTTTCTGCTGACGATGCGTCCTACTTTCACTATCGGCATTGAAGAGGAATATCAGACCGTCGATCCGGTCACCCGCGATCTGCGCTCGCATATCCATGCGGAGATGATCGAAAAGGGCAAGCTGCTTTTGCAGGAGCGGGTCAAGGCGGAAATGCACCAGTCGGTAGTCGAGGTGGGGACGTCGGTTTGCAATAACATCAAAGACGCCAAGAAAGAAGTAAAAAAGCTGCGCCACGACATGATTACCCTGGCCAAGGAAAATGGATTGCGGCTGGCGTCGGCGGCAACCCATCCTTTTGCAGATTGGCGCGTGCAGGAGATTACTCCGGACGAGCGTTACAAGAATATCGTTGAGGACATGCAACTGGTGGCGCGGGCTAACCTGATTTTTGGGTTGCACGTTCACATTGGGGTCGAGGATCGCGAGGTTGCCATCCAGTTGATGAACCACGCGCGATATTTTCTGCCGCACATCCTGGCCCTCTCGACCAACTCGCCGTTCTGGCTGGGCATGAATACTGGACTGAAGTCCTACCGATGCAAGGTATTTGACAAGTTCCCGCGGACCAACATTCCGGATTATTTCCCCAGTTGGGGGGAGTACGAAAACTTCATCAAGCTGCTGATCAAGACCAATTGCATCGACAACGCGAAAAAGATCTGGTGGGACATTCGGCCGCATCCATTCTTTAATACGCTTGAATTCCGGGTTTGCGATATTCCGATGCGGGTGGATGAAACCATTGCCCTGGCTGCCCTCATCCAAGCTACAGTCGCCAAATTGTATAAGCTCCACGCTGCGAATACGGGGTTTCGGCTTTATCGGCGCGCGCTGGTCATGGAGAACAAGTGGCGCGCCTCACGGTATGGACTGGCGGGAAAGCTGGTTGATTTCGGCAAGCAGCAGGAAGTTCCGGCGCGCGAGTTGATACTGGAGTATCTCGACTTCGTGGACGACGTGGTGGATGAACTGGATTCGCGCGAAGAACTGAATTACATTCACGAGATCCTGGAAATGGGGACCGGGGCCGACCGGCAGTTGCGGGTGTTCGAGGAAACGGGCGACCTGAAAAAAGTGGTGGACTATATTATTGGAGAGACGGAAGTGGGCGTGACTGATTTGCCGGTCCCGGCTTCCGCTAGAAAAGTAGGGTAATGAGCGTTCCTGTCAGCGAAGCCAACCGGAAGTTTAATACGATTCCTTTCGATCCTGAACTTACTCCTGGCGCCCGCAATGCGGTAAGGGTCTGTTTGCGCGTCCAGCCTGGCGAGAAGGTTACGGTCATCACGGACGAGGCCACCATCGAAATCGCCGCGAGCATCGCGCGAGAACTGGAAGCGGTAGGGGCTCCGTACCATGCCTGGGTGCTCGAGGATTTGGCGCCGCGGCCGCTTGCCGATCTTCCACGGGAGATCGTTGAGGATCTTGAGACTAGTCAAGTCAGCATATTTGCGGTGCAGGCACAGACGAATGAATTGCGTTCGCGTATGCAGATGACCGATGTGGTGAACCGGCGCAGGATTCGCCATGCTCACATGGTCAACATTAACCGGCAGATCATGCTGGAGGGGATGCGGGCGGACTTTCTCAAGGTGGATCGCATCAGCGTCAAGGTTGTTGAGAAGCTACGGCAAGCGAAGCAGGTTCGGGCCAAAACGCCGGCCGGAACCGATCTGGTGGCGGATTTGAATCCGAATTATCGCTGGCTCAAGACCAGCGGGATAATCAGTCCGGACAAGTGGGGGAACCTGCCGGGCGGAGAAGTTTTCACTACTCCGGGTGAGGTGAATGGGACGTTTGTGATTGATGGCGTGGTCGGCGATTGGCTTTGCGCGAAGTATGGGGGCCTGTGGGAGCATCCGCTCACCATTCGGGTGAAGGGAAATCGCGTGGTGGAGGCTCATTCCACAAATTCAGATCTCGAGCGTGATTTCTGGAGCTACACCCATACCGACGAGAACAGCGATCGCGTCGGCGAATTTGCGATTGGCACGAATATTGAGTTGAAGGATGTGATCGGGCAAATCCTGCAGGACGAGAAGTATCCCGGGGTGCATATTGCCTTTGGCAATCCTTATGGAGCGCACACTGGCGCCGAGTGGTATTCGTCCACTCACATTGACGTGGTTGGCAGGAGGTTCGATATTTGGGTGGATGACGAACAGATCATGCGGGATGGGAAGTTTCTGCTGGAAGCATAAAGAAAATTGTCATCCTGAGCGGAGGAAGTTCATCCGCTCACGGATGAACCTGCGGAGTCGAAGGACCAAACGCGGTTGAGTTCGCAGTACCGCTTCAGGGAATTCGCCCGACGGGGCTTGGGAGAATGCCTAGAAGCGGTATCGGCAACATTGAGCGAGTAGGGTCCTTCGACTGCCTAGCTGATTCGCTTTGCTCATCAGCTACTCCGCTCAGGATGACAGTTCTTGACAGGTCATGATGCTCTTGAGGGAACATGATTCCTGCCCTGCGACAGCAGTTCAACGCGAACTTCACGCCGGAGAAATACCAGACCTTTCTTAAGTTGATGGAGGAGCGCTGCGGCGCTCCGGTCCAATTCCAGCTTTCTGAAACGCCCTGCTTTTTCCCCAAGCCTTTGCTGGACCAGATGTCGCAGTATGGCGAGGAATTGATCCGGCAATTGGGTGGTCTGGAATACCGTAAGGCCTCATTCGACGCAATCCCGCCTGACTTCAATGTTCCCCGTGAGTCGCCGCATCCGATGTTCATTCAAGTAGATTTTGGATTGGTCCGGGACGCGGCAGGCAAGTTGCAACCCAAGCTGGTCGAGTTGCAGGGCTTCCCTTCTCTGTACGCTTATCAGGCGATGCTGTCGCAGGCCTACATGGAGGTCTTTGGACTTGATAAGAAATTAAAGTATCTGCTCGGCGGGTTGGATTGGGAGGGATACAAGAACCTGCTGCGGCGGGCGATTGTGGGCGATCAGAATCCGCAGAATGTGATTTTGATGGAGATTGACCCCCAGCATCAAAAGACGCTGCCGGATTTTTTGCTGACCGAAAAGCTTCTCGGGATTGCGACCGTTTCGATTACTGATATCGAAAAACGAGGCAATGAGCTGTTTTATGAGAGCGAGGGCAAACGCATTCCTATCCGGCGGATTTACAACCGCGCCATCGTGGATGAGTTGGTGCGCAAGAAGCTCAAGCTTTCCTTTAACTTTACGGACGAACTGAATGTGGAGTGGGCGGGACATCCGAACTGGTACTTCCGCATGAGCAAGTTTTCCCTGCCGTTTTTGCGTCACGAGTGTGTGCCCAAGACGTCTTTTCTCGATCGCGTGGAACCGCTGCCGCAGGATCTGGAGAACTACGTGGTGAAGCCGTTATTTTCTTTTGCCGGACTGGGCGTCATTCTTAATCCGACGAAACAAGACCTGGCGAACATCCCTAAAGAGATACGCTCGCAGTATATTTTGCAGGAACGGATGCACTTTGATCCGGTGATTGAAACGCCGTTGGGTGGGACCAAGGCGGAGATCCGCATCATGTACATCTGGATGGACGAACTGCTGCCGGTGATGACCATCGTGCGCATGGGACGCGGGTTAATGATGGGCGTGGACCACAACAAGAATATGCAATGGGTGGGGTCGTCGGCTGGGTTTTATCCGGAGTAATGGCTGCGGGCTTCTTCTCCAGTTGCGCTTCCGAATGGCGGTTGACCTCAGCCTCCCCGCGGCCTAACATAACCGCGAATGGCGGTTTCGCCCATGATCGGCCAGACAGTCTCCCACTATCGCATTCTGGGAAAAATCGGCGGCGGCGGCATGGGCGTTGTTTATGAGGCGGAAGACGTCCGCCTCGGCCGGCATGTGGCCTTAAAGTTCGTTCCCGACAATCTGCTGGGCGACCGCAAGTCTCTGGACCGCTTTGAGCGCGAAGCCCGCGCCGCCTCGCGGTTGAATCACCCTAACGTCTGCACCATTCACGATATCGACGATAACGGCGGCCATCCCTTCATCGTAATGGAGCGGTTGGAAGGGGAAAGCCTCAAGCAGCGCATACACGGCAAACCGCTCGACTTTGAGGAACTGCTCGACGTCGCGGTGCAGGTAGCGGAGGCGCTGGAGGCGTTTCACGCCAAGGGCATTATTCACCGCGACATCAAACCGGCCAATCTGTTTCTGACTACTACCGGGCAGGTGAAAATCCTGGACTTTGGACTGGCCAAGCTGTCGCGCGACCAGGGTTTGTCTGCGAGCGAGGACACGCCGTACGAAGATTCGTTGACGGCGATCGGAGTAGTTCCCGGGACGGCGGTCTATATGTCGCCGGAGCAGGCGCGCAGCGAAGAACTTGATCCACGGAGTGATCTGTTTTCCTTTGGCATTGTGCTCTACGAAATGGCAACGGGCAAGAAGCCGTTTCATGGAGCGAACGTCGTCACCACTTTGGATGCGATGCTGCATCACAAGCCTGCCGCGCCTCGGAACCTGAATCCTGCTCTTCCCCCGGCTATGGAGGGCATCATCGGGAAGGCGATGGAGAAGGACCGCGACAAACGTTACGCGACCGCATCCCAGATGAAGGCCGATCTGCTGCGCCTGAAGAAGCAAACAGAGTCGGGAGGTATTAGGACCAAGTCTCGGGAAGCGCCTTTGCGCCTGGCCACGAACACGTTTCAGACTTCCAGTGCGTGGCAGAAATATCTTCTATTAGGGTTGTCCGGGCTTCTAATTGCGGTGCTGGGGGCCTTGGGAGCATGGTGGTTCAAGCATCGCGGCACTGGCGCCAACGCCGGCGGGGTTGCGATCGCGGTGCTTCCGTTGCAAAACATGAATGGCGACTTCAGCGTGGATTATCTGCGCTTTGCTCTAGCCGATGAGATTGACAACGTGTTGACCCACAGCCGTACGCTCGATGTGCGTCCTTCAGGAGCAACGCGGAAATACGTGAATGCAGACGTTGACCTGCAAAAAGTGGGGAGCGAACTGCACGTAGGCAGCGTCGTGACCGGGCACTTCTTGCGGCAAGGCGACCATCTTCTGATAACCCTGGAAGCCACGCAGACGAAGAACAATCGGATGTTGTGGGAGACGAATTTCACAGCGTCCAGCGAGGACCTGATCGCTTTGCAGGCGCAGCTTGCCGCCCAGCTTCGCCAGGGTTTATTGCCTACCCTCGGCGCGGCCGGCAGCTTTCTTGATACCAGTTCGCGGCCCAAGAGCCAGGAAGCGTACGACCTTTACCTGCATAGCCTCGCGCTGCCGCACGATGCCGGACCGAACAAGGATGCGATCGCAGTGCTGGAACATGTCGTTGACGTGGATCCGAACTACGCTCCAGCGTGGGAGGAACTCGGCGTACGTTCCTACTATGACGCCGATTACTCAAACGGTGGAGAGCAGATGTTCCAACGTTCCAATAAAGCCTCGGAGCGCGCTCTGGCGCTTGATCCTAACCGGATCGTGGCCGCGGGCCAACTGATCACAAACCGGGTGGAGCGGGGTGAGTTGACTAAGGCTTACGCGGCGGCACAAGCTCTGGTGAAAAGCCGTCCGGAGAGCGGCCAGGCCCATTTCACCCTTGCCTATGTTCTCCGCTATGCCGGGATGCAAGAGGAATCAACGCGGGAGTGTAATGCTGCGCTGGAGTTGTCGCCGGGAAATTATCAGTTCCGGTCGTGCGCCTGGGGGTTCATGCAGTTGGGTCGAACGGCGCGCGCGAGGGATTTTGTCAATCTCGATGCGGGCTCGGAATGGGCCGCCTTCGTAACGCCCTCGGTTCTACTGCGCGAGGGGAAGCTGGCAGAAGCACGTGAGAGTGTGAAAAAGATTTCGAGCAATCCCCGTTACCATCGAGATCTGCTGGAGGCATGCCTGGGCATGCGACCTGCTTCAGAGTTGGACCGAATCACGACGGAAACGGAGACTGCAGTGCTGGCAGAGCCTGATCCAGAGCCGTGGTACTACGAAGGAACGGTCATGGCTTTCTGCGGGAAGCCTACCATTGCGCTGCACATGCTCACGGCCGCAGTGGAACAGAATTATTGCTCGTATGGCGCTTTATTGTCGGATCCGTTGCTGGGAAAGATGCGCAGCAGCAAGGAGTTTGATGCTGTGCTGACTGCCGCTCACCAATGCCAGGACAGCGTGCGCAACCCACAAGCACAGTAAATCCGGTAGGATTGTTGGAGTGGGTAACCTTTTTGTCCCAATCCATCGATGACTAAGACGCAGTGTCAAAAAAACTTTCGCCCTTCCGCGAGAAAAATAATCCTTTATCTATGACAGACGACCGTGCGGTCCGGCACGAACGAGCTCGGCCCGGCTCCCCGACGTTTTTTCTGGTACTTTTCCCCATGCTGTTGCTGACGATCGCCGGGGTTGCGCAGCTCAATCCAAAACCCGCCAGCACAACCGGCCCTCGATTTGTAGAACCGTTGCCGCAGGATACCGGCGTGGCTGGATTGCAGGAAACGCTGCTGCGGCTGCGGACCACGGCACGCCTGATGCAAACCGTCGCTCATCCCGACGATGAAGACGGCGGCATGCTGACACTGGAATCACGCGGCAAGGGTGCGACGGTCCTGTTACTTACTCTGAATCGCGGCGAAGGCGGGCAGAACAAGCTGGGCAGCAATTTGTTCGATGTGCTGGGCGTCCTGCGAACGCTGGAACTACTCGGTGCCGACCGGTACTACGGCGTAGAGCAGCGGTTCACGCGGGTTGCGGATTTTGGCTTTTCCAAGAATGCCGCGGAAACATTCCAAAAGTGGCAAGGCCACGATATCGCACTTGCAGACATGGTCCGCGTGATTCGCACGTTTCGGCCAGACGTGTTGGTCGCGCGTTTTTCCGGCACTGATCGTGACGGGCATGGTCATCATCAGGCTTCTTCAATTCTTACCCGCGAAGCATTCCGCGCGGCGGCTGATCCGAATCGATTCCCTGAGCAGATCAAAGAAGGCCTGCTGCCATGGCAGGCGAAGAAACTTTACATCGGTAACGTGTGTGGCTTTGGGGCGCAAACTTGTCCAGCTGAAAACTATACGGTCAAGCTGAATACCGGAGAGCAGAATCCGCAGCTGGGCATGTCTTACATTCAGTTTGCGCTGGAGGGATTGCGGCACCAGCTTTCTCAAGGCGCCGGAGGCTGGTCGGTGGATCCTGGCCCTCGTTACACGTACTACAAGCTGGTGGATTCGGTTCTTCCCTCCACGACGGACAAGGATGGTCATGAACAGGATTTCTTTGATGGGATTGACACGAGTCTGCCGGGTCTGGCGTCGCGCTTGGAAGCCGAAGAATCAAAGGCTTCTTGGCTCCGGCCAGAGATGGTAGAGATTGCAAAACACATCCAGGATGCGACCCAACGCAGCGAGAAAGAAACCAGTGGTGCCGCCGGACCGCTGCTTGTCGCTCTGCAAAGTTTGGACTCGCTCGTCACCCGCGTCGGAAACGCTCCCATGAGCGCGCCTGTGAAGGAGGATTTGTTAGGAAAGCTTCACGAGAAACAGCAACAGATGCAGAGGGCGATCAATTTGGCTATGGATGTCTCAGTGGAGGCGACCGTCGCTCCTCCGCAGAGCACGGGGACGGCGAAGGAGCAGCCGGCGTTGACCGCCGTGTCTCCTGGCCAGAAGTTTCTGGTCAGGGTGAAGTTTCACAATGGCTCAAAGTACAAATTAGTCGTGGACCGGGTGCAACTTGACGCTCCGAAAGGATGGGCCACGCAGGTTGATGAAGAAGCCGTCCTTGTCGCCGGCGCCGGTCAGGATCAATATGCGAACTTCGTCGTGCAGATTCCTCCCGACGCTGCTGATGCGCGCTTTTACACGCGTCCGTATTGGCATCGCGATGACCCGGAAACCGAAAGCATCAACATTATCGATGATGAACGGTACCTGACTTTGCCGTTCCCGCCACCTCCATTCCATGTCGCGGTCCAATACCACACTCATCGCTCGGCGCACGACCTGAGCTTCCTCGGCGGGGAGCATCAATTCGGAGGGTCGGACGGGCCAAAGACGGAGATCTCATCTACCGTGGTCGCACCGTTTGTGGATGACAAAGGTGTGGAGCGAAAGCCAACTCTCGCGATCGTTCCCGCGTTTTCCGTCATGCTCGAACCCGGGCAACAGGTAATTCCTACGGAACACCAGGGAGGGTTCCGGGTTAAGGTTGGGGTTTCGAGCAACCTGTCCACCGCCAAGGGAATTTTGCATCTGGAAGTTCCGGCGGGCTGGGGCGCGGACCGTGCACAAGTACCTATGGAATTCCACAAGCGCGACGAAAAGCAGGAATTCGAGTTCAAAATATCCCCGGCTAGCTTGAAGGAAGGGCGAGCGAACATCCGCGCGGTTTTCGAGTCAGCAGGAGTGAATTACAGCGAAGGCTACAGCCTCGTCACCAGGGAGGATCTCGACAGCTTCTACTATTACCAGCCGGCATTGCAGCGCATCAGCGTCGTCGATGTGAAGATTCCCAAGGATTTGAGAGTTGGCTACATTATGGGCGCGGGCGATGACATTCCGACGGTGCTAAAGCAGATTGGAATGAAAGTCAGCCTGATTCCGCCTGACCAACTCGCCAGCGAGGACCTGAGTCAGTACCAGACGATTGTTCTCGGAATCCGCGCTTATGACACGCAAAAGGATCTCGCGGCTAATAATAAAAAGCTGCTGGATTTCGTTTATGACGGCGGAACGCTTCTCGGACAGTATGAGACTGGTGTGGCCGATTTTAACAAAGGAAAATTCCCGCCCTATCCCGCGCAACTCAGTCGCGCGCGGGTTTCGGTGGAAGAGGCTCCGGTCGAGATTCTGGCTCCGGAGGATGGAGTCTTTCACTATCCCAACCAGATCAGCAAGCGCGATTTCGACGGATGGGTCCAGGAACGCGGGCTCTATTTCATGGATCAATGGGATAGCAACTTCAAGCCGCTACTGGCTTCGAATGATCCCGGAGAGGCGCCGCAGAAGGGCGGTTTATTGCGCGCGCGATATGGCAAAGGAACGTACATCTACACGGGATACGCTTTCTTTCGCCAGTTACCGGCGGGTGTTCCGGGAGCAATCCGGCTGTATGTGAACTTGCTGAGTGCGGGACACGAGAGCGGAGGCGCTCAGTGAATAGTGGTTCGGCTTTCAGTTCTCAGCCTTCGTTTCCTCTATAGACAAAAGCAGAAATTCAGCCGATGCCGCCAGCCTCCCAGCCCGGTCCGAGTTCTCCACACCTGATTCGTGGAGTCGGACTGGGAAGCGCCGTTGCGCTCAACATGATCGACATGATCGGCGTCGGCCCGTTCATCACTATTCCCTTGATGGTGAGCGCAATGGGTGGGCCACAGGCAATGCTCGGGTGGATCCTGGGCGCGATCTTTGCCATGTGCGACGGCTTGGTTTGGGCGGAACTGGGCGCGGCCATGCCGCAGTCAGGCGGTTCGTATGGTTATCTGCGTGAGATTTACGGAGCGAATCGCCTGGGCCGGCTGATTTCTTTCCTCTTTGTCTGGCAACTTTCTTTCAGTGCACCGCTCTCGATCGCGTCGGGGGCGATTGGGCTCGCCGGTTACGCATCTTACTTTTGGCCCGGACTTGAAAAACAACAGATTGCTCATCATTGGAGCGTGCCTCTTCCGCTGCTCGGCAAGTTGCAACTGCACTGGCTGGTTTCAGGAGCAACGTTTTTGGCAATCGGTATGGTTGCTTTAGCGACGGTTCTTTTGTATCGCAAGATCACGAGCATTGGATGGATTTCCAAGCTGCTGTTGGCAGGCGTGATCGGAACCATGTTCTGGATCATCTTTGCGGGCCTCAGCCATTTCGATGCTTCACTGGCCTTCAGTTTTCCGCCGGGCGCGTTCACGCTCTCCCGCAATTTCTTCCTCGGACTGGGCTCAGCGATGCTCATCGCTACTTACGATTACTGGGGATATTACAACGTCGCATTCCTGGGCGACGAAGTGAAGGAACCGGCGAAAACGATTCCGCGGGCGATCGTGCTATCCATTTGTTTAGTGGCGTGTCTATATGTGGTGATGAACATCTGCATCCTGGGCGTAGTGCCGTGGCGTGAGATTCAGGCAGGGCAAGACAATCGGGGTTTGTATGTTGTGTCTATTTTCATGCGAAAGATCTACGGGCCATGGGCGGCGAATCTCGCGACTGGGCTGGTGATGTGGACGGCATTCGCCTCGGTCTTTTCGCTGATGCTGGGATATTCGCGGGTTCCGTACGCGGCTGCCCTCGACGGAAATTATTTCAAAGCATTTGCGCGCCTGCACACGGAGGGACGGTTTCCGCACGTCTCGCTGCTCGCTTTAGCCGGGGTCGCGGCTTTGTTCTGTTTTCTATCTTTGGCGGATGTGATTGCAGGACTCGTTGTGATTCGTATTGCTTTGCAATTTCTGGTGCAGGCGGTCGGCGTGATTGTATTGCGAATCCGCCGGCCTGACTTGCCGCGGCCGTTTCGCATGTGGCTTTACCCGCTTCCCGCATTGGCCGCATCGGTGGGATTTCTGTTTGTTCTTATCTCGCGCACCAACTCACTTACCCAAATTCGCTATGCTGCGCTGATCCTGATTACCGGTGTGACCATATATCTGTTCCGCGCCTGGCGGCATCAGGAGTGGCCGTTTGGAGATCATGCGCCCGCGGAAAAGGTTGCGGGTGATTGAGCATGGCCGAAGTGGCGAAAATATCGATGCCATCGACTCTGCGCAGCTCCGCGAATGGCTCGGCTTGGGCTCCGTTAGGTGAACCGTTATTCCGCTCGCTCTGGGTAGCCGCAGTGATCTCGTACACCGGAACCTGGATGCAGAACGTGGGCGCGGGCTGGCTGATGACGCAGCTCACAATGTCTCCTTTGATGGTGGGCCTGGTGCAAGCCGCGACGACCCTGCCGGTTTTTCTGGTTATCTTGCCGGCGGGTGCGCTCGCGGACATGGTCGACCGGCGTCGCCTCCTGCTGATCACCCAGGGTTGGATGGTAGCAGCGGCAGCTCTGCTGGGCGTTTTCACGTTGCTGGGAAATGTGACCCCGTGGATTCTGCTTGGCTTCACATTTGTGCTGGGCCTGGGCGCAGTGATGAACGATCCGGCATGGCAGGCCATCACACCAGAAATAGTTTCTCCCCGGCAGCACGCACCTGCCGTGGCTTTGAATTCGGTTGGGTTCAATGTGGCTCGGGCAGTGGGTCCGGCGCTAGGCGGAATTGTGATCGCTATCGCGGGATCGGGCGTTGCGTTTCTGTTGAATGCGGCTTCGTTTTTTGGGGTCATCTTTTTCTTGTATCGCTGGAAGCGTCCTCACTTTGAGGATGTCGAGACCGGGCGTGTTTCCGATGCCATCCTCACCGGGCTGCGATATGTGCGCGGGGCTCCAGTGGTGCGTTGTGTCCTGATTCGCACCGGGGCGTTTAGTCTGGCGGCAAGTTCGTTGCTGGCCTTGCTCCCGATCGTTGCCCGTCCGCATGGGGCCACTGGCTACGGCCTGCTGCTCGGCTCATTTGGGCTGGGCGCATTGGCAGGTGCAGCGGCACTACCCAGGCTACGGAGTACACTCTCCGTGGACGCAGTTGTGACTGTGGCCATCCTGGTGTTCGCAGCCATGACATTTGCAGCCGGACGAGTTCAAACCTTCGGCTGGCTGCAACTGGTATTGTTCATCAGCGGAACCGCGTGGATTGGAATCCTGGCCTGTCTGAATGTTGCAGCACAGACAATGTCCCCTTCATTCCTGCGGGCGCGGGCGCTATCGTTGTATCTGCTGGTGTTGCAGGGAGGGATGGCGGTTGGCAGCGCGCTTTGGGGCGCGCTGGCGAACCGGATCGGAATTCCAACCGCATTCCTGTGGTCCGCAATCGCGCTTGTGATTGGACTGGTGAGTGTGCGACGCTATCCGCTGACGTCTGACGAACTGCAATACGCGCCTTCTGTGGTGCGAGACTAGTCAGATGCAAATTCTCGGTCAACTTAAGGAGATCTTTGATGAAGAATGTGACATGGCTGTTTGCATCGGTGCTTTTGCTGGCCGGTTGCGGTTTTGCTCAAGCGCAGGATGCCAAACCCGCGGAACATCGCACAATTGCCCAGGTATTGGATCGCGGTGTCACCGGGGTAGAAAGCGAGTTTGTTCCCGCTGCCGACGCCATGCCAGAGGATAAATATTCCTTTGCGCCCACCAATGGCGAATTCAAAGGCGTACGTACTTTTGCCCAGCAAGTCAAGCACGTGGCCGCGGTTAACTACATGGTCGGTGCAGCCATCCTCGAAGAAAAGCCGCCAGTCGAACTGGGCGGCGAGAACGGGCCCGACTCGATGAAGACCAAGGCGGACATTGTGAAATTTATCAAGGACTCGTTCGCCTATGCCCACAAAGCGGTCGGCACCGTTAATGAAGGAAACTTGTTGAATCCCGTCAAGAGTCCTTTCGGCGAGGGAAAGGTCACGCGGCTGGGGATGGCCACTCTGATCGTGGGGCATTGCTTCGACCACTACGGGCAGATGGTGGAATATTTGCGGATGAATGGCATCGTCCCTCCCGCCAGCCGTTAAAAGCACAACCTGGACTGCATCAATAAGACCGGGCCAAATACCCGGTCTTTATCCTTTTTCGCCATCCGACGATCTATGGCACCAAAGTGCCATTTACACCTACGAGGATGCGCAATAACCTCAACTTCCCCCTCTTGCTGAAGAGTTTGTAAGAATAACTGAGCGTTTGCACGGGGCAACGATCCGGGTGTGCGGTGCCGTGCAAGGCTGACCCGAGTGGTAGGGAGAAGTAGATGAGAATCAAAAAGCATCATGCCGCAGATTTTAATGCAGACTTCAGCCGCCAGCACGAAGTCCAACAGGAAATAGACAGGTTTCTTCGGGCACTGCGTTCGTATCCAGATCGCTTCGCCCGCGAGCCTTACCTGAGTTTCCAGCAACATCTGTCCAGCATTGTGACCGCGGTCTATCCGCCCAGAACGGACGAATAACGGAAGGTTGCGAGACTGTCTTCAGCGGATTCGCTGGATTGTGCCTCGCGCCGCGATTTCCGTGTGAATGAGTTCCGGATTGAATCCTTGCGCGTGTAGGCATTCGCGGACCCGCGTCTTGGCCTTGTCCGCGCTCGATTTCGGGTCGAGGAAAACCAGCACCGAAGGTCCAGCCCCACTCAAAGCGCTGCCTTGTATTCCTCGAGTCCCGGTTAACTTTTGCACTGCGGGCAACAGCGGGCACAGAGATGCACGGTACGGTTCGTGAATGCGATCTTCCAAGGCGGACGCCAGCAGATCCCTTCGCCCCTGAAGAAACGCCGCCAGCAGCAACATCGAATTCTGGATGTTCGCCACCACATCAGCGCGCGAGTATTGATTGGGGAGAATGCGGCGCGCATCCTCGGTGGAAAGGCTTTCCTCGGGAACAGCCAACAGCAGCGGCCACTTCCCTTTCGGCCTGACATGGGCCATTTGCATTTCGCCGTCCGCCGAGATTCGTGCAATTGCTAAGCCGCCCATCCAACAGGCCGCAGCGTTATCCGGGTGGTGCTCACGCCGGGCTGCTTCGTAAACGATCCGGCTGTCGGTCCAACGCGATTGGCCGAAGTGTACTGCCAGGGCGATCCCGGCCAACCGTGCGGCCGCGGAAGATCCGCATCCTTTGCCAATAGGTATTTGGTTTTCAATGCGGAGCGCGAGGGGCTGAACCGGTTTTTTTTCAGCCTGCAGAACCTCACGATAAGTGGTGAGAATAAGATGGTTTTCGATTCGCGAGCAGACTTCGCTATCGCGGCCTCGCGCAACAACCGAGAATTCATTTGCCGGCTGAGCGCGGACTCTAAGAAACATTGAGAAAGCAAGCGCAGCCGCATCGAAGGCAGGGCCAAGGTTCGCGGAGGTGGCGGGAAGGACAATCTCCAGAGCCTTTGGTTTAGCCCGCTTTTTACCGACATAAGTCATAAGCTGCAGAGACGTAGCTTGCTACGCCTCCAGTCGACCGTCTGCCTCTTTCAAAGTTCGAATAACAGCGTCCACGGTGGCATCCAGTACGATGGGCGCACGCTGATGCGGCCCAAGAAGATTAGCTTCCTTTTCGCATTCAGTTCCGGCGAACAGACCGCCGCGATGAAACTTCAGGGTGAACTCGGGATCTTTGAGCAGATGCCCGGTCAAGATCAATACCACGCTGTCTCCCGCCTGGATGAATCCTTGCTTGACTAAGTTCTTAAGCCCGGCAAGGGTTACGGCGGATGCCGGTTCGCAGCCAATGCCATCGGCACCAATCTCGGCTTTTGCCAACGCGATTTCAACTTCGCTGACCTGTTCGATGGCACCGCCGGTCGTCTGCAGCACGTTAACTGCTTTCTTCCATGACGCGGGACTGCCGATGCGAATCGCGCTGGCCGCAGTTTCAGCCTGTACCGAGATCAGTTGTTGGCCGCCATTTTCACGCATGGTCCGCACTAATGGATTGGCTCCTGCCGCCTGAATAATCGACACCTTTGGCAATGTTGAAATGAAACCGAGTTGCTTCATCTCGAGAAACGCCTTTCCCAGCGCCGAGGAATTTCCCAGGTTTCCGCCCGGAGCGATGACGTGGTCGGGCGGCTGCCAATCGAACTGTTCCATCAGTTCGATGGCCGCGGTCTTCTGCCCCTCGAGGCGATAGGGATTGACTGAGTTCAGCAGGTAAACCGGTATGCGCTGCACGACTTCGTTCAACAAACGCATGCAACCATCGAAATCGGTTTTCAACTGGCAGGTCACCGCTCCGTAGTCGAGCGCCTGAGAGAGTTTGCCCCACGAAACTTTGCCTTCGGGAATCAGGACCAGGCTACGCATTCCGCCGCGCGCCGCATAGGCCGCCATGGAAGCCGATGTGTTGCCAGTGGAGGCGCACGCTACCCAGCGAAATCCCTCCCGGTGCGCGACCGATGCAGCCAGAGTCATTCCAGTGTCCTTGAATGACCCCGTGGGATTCATTCCCTGGTGCTTGGCGTAGAGCTGCTGTAGCCCGGCGACGCTCGCGCAGTAGGGCATTTCATAGAGAGGAGTGTTTCCCTCGCGCAGAGTAATTATTTCTTGCCAACCATGAAAGCTGGGCAGCAGTTCACGGAACCGCCAGACGCCGCTTTCATCGACTGGAAGACCGGAAGTGCGGCGCTGGCGCCAGAGAGTTCTGAGAGCGGCGGCGTCCAGTCGGCTTGGGGTCCAGTCGGGATATACGATTTCCAGCAGATCGCCACAAGCGGCGCAGCGGAAATTCTGTCCCGCTTTCTGGCACACGCTTCCGCAGCCAATGCATCGCAGTTGCGATGTCTGAACGGGGTCGGACTCGGGCGAAGTGTGGTCAGTCATCTGGGGTCGGGGTCAGCGGAATCGTGACGACCCCAGTCTACTTCCCACCGCGCAGATACTTGTCGGTCTTATTAATCCAGTCGGTACGCGGCGGATTGAACACATCCAGGTCCACGGTGTCTTCAAGCGCCTCGGCTTTGTGGGGCATATGCGGCGGTATGGTCAGTACTTCGCCGCCCCTCACTACGATTTCTTTGCCGTCGATCCAAAACTTCAGTGCTCCCTCCAGAATATAAGTAATTTGCTCATTGTGGTGGCTGTGCTCGGGAACAATGCAGCCCTTCTTCAATAGGACACGCGCCAACATGATCTTCTGCCCGACAACGAAGTGCCGCTGCAGGAGCGGATTCAGATTTTCAAGTTCGATCGAGTTCCATGGAATATGTTTCAGATCAACCTTTGCCGCATTTTTCGTCGTCCTGCGGATCGTCGTCTTCTTGATTTTTGGAATTGCCCGCTTTGCTTTTGCCGCCTTCGCCATTAGTGCACCTTCCCCGGGTAAAGTCTGACCGCATTGTCATGCAAATAGCCATGAGCCATCTGCATCGCCTGTGCCTCGTTGACCTCGCCCATTGAAATCATTTCGGATAGCGCTGCCGCCAGCGCCGTTCGTGACGACTGCACGCCCAGCCAGTAGCTTTCCTCAGCACCCAACACGTCGTTGTAGGGAAATGCGTCAGTGCCAAAGGTTATTTTCTCAGGAAACGTCTCCAACCACAGTTTGAGCGTATTCTTGAACTCCGAGGGGTACAGCAAGATTTCGGTTTCCGATGAATCCAGATAAACGTTTTTCGCCGAAGCCAGCCAGATGGCTTGACGATCATAGGGATATCCGCCGTGAATCATCACAAACGTAACATTCGAATAGCGCGGATCGCGCAGAATGCTTTCCAGGTTCATGATATTGCTTTCGGACAGGTTGAAGTAATCGCCGATACCCACTGCCGAGTGAATGTGGACAGCGAGATGAAGCCGGCCGCCTTCGCGAATCAAGTAGCGAAATATGAAGTCCTGAAAAGTACGATATTCATCCTTGCTGGGAACTCCACCAGCCGCGAATCGCTGATAAATATCTCCCGCATCCTCGCGCTCAGGATCGCTGAACTTGGTTGAGCGGAAATACGCCACTTCGAACTTCATGGCGATGCCGCCCTTCCTTTGATTGTCTTCGAGGGTGCGGCTCAAAAACTTCAGATACTCCGAAAAATCCGGAGGCAACTTGCTCACGCCTTCCTGTTGCATCCAGCGGTGCAGCATCTTCTCTTGCAGAGGGATATAGACTCCCTCATCCGCGTTGCGGGAGCGTTCCCGCTGATTGTCGAACGGCCACATGAACGAATCTGCAAAAAACACCCACACAAACCGTTTGGGATCGAGGTAGTCGGCCATCATCGCGCGGTTCGCGACTCCCTGCTCGATATTCAATTTGTCGAGAATGTCAGCGAAATAAGCATTGCCCCGCTCCTTTTTGAGATCAGCTTTTTTCTGGAGCAGCCATTTGGCATGCTCCGGAGAGAGATCGTCGTAGGGATATCCGAAAAGCGCTTTGGCGGCGGCGACGAGTTCCGGGTTGGTGTCGCGTTCACGGAGCGCAGCGCTTCCCGGAGGCGCGGCCATGGCGTCGACGTCAGGATCGTCGGAGAACCCGGGATGCGCATGATGATCAAAGAGTGGAATTTGTTCGATCTGTGGCAACAGTCGCTTGTAGATTTGCTGCACGTCCGGTCCGGGCAGTGGACGGGCTTGACCAACAGCGATCACTGATAATCCAAAGAGCATCAACAGGCTTGTCCACGTCTGAGTTCTCGGTCTCATGAAGTTTCAGTTTCGTCGCGATGCGCGCATATTCCGTCGCAACCTTGCTACCGCACGGCAACGGTTCCTTGCCAAGCAACAGAAACCTGCAGAATCCGCTCCACGGCCTCCTGCAATGTAGCGGTCGACGAGGCAAACGAGAAGCGGATGAAGTCAGCGCCGGAGGCTCCGAATGCCGCCCCGGGGATGGCCGCAACTCCCGCGTCCTCCAATATGATTCGACACAGTTCTTCCGCAGCCGTTCCCGTCTCTGAAATGTTCACCCACGCGTAGAACGCCCCTTCCGGAGGCAAGCAGCGAAATCCGGGGACGCGATTGAGGTCGCGAATGAACTGTTCGCGCCGCTTGGCGAACTCACCGACCATCCGAGGAGTAGCGCCGTCGCGATCCTTGAGTGCCTCGATGGCTGCATACTGGCTGAATTCCGCGACACAAGTATAACTGTTGACCGCCAGCATCTGCAGCGCCGGCACGATTCGCGGCGGCGCCACCGTATACCCCAGCCGCCATCCCGTCATCGCAAAACTCTTGGAGAAGCCATCGATAATCAGGGTGCGCTCCTCCATTCCCGGATAGTTCATGAGCGAGACGTATTTTCCGCCATAAATGATCCGCGCATAGATTTCATCGGAGAGCACCAGCAGATCATGTTCTACAGCGAGTTCCGCCAGCCTCGGCTGCACTTCGTCCGTGTAAATGGTGCCGGTCGGATTGCCTGGGGAGTTCGTGATCAGGATCTTTGTCCCAGGCGTAATCTTCGCCGCGATCTCATCGGTGTCGGGTTGAAAATGATTGCGTTCGGAAAGACTGAATGGGACCGGAATTCCGCCCAGTCCGAGGGCGATGGACGGATATCCCGGAAAACCCGGGTCGGGATACAAGACTTCGTCGCCGGGATCGATCAACGCCACCATCGCCATGAAGAGTGCTATTTTGCAGCCCGGTGCGATCACAATGTTATTCGCTGAAACCTTGAGATTGCGGGTTTCGTGAAGGTAACTAGCGATTGCCTCTCGTAAAGCCAGGACTCCGGCTACGGCGCAATATCGGTCCTTGCCTTCGTCCACGGCTCGTTTGAGTGCGTCATTCACAAATGCCGAGGGATGAAAGTCCGGCTCGCCGAGTTCGAGATGGATAATGGAGCGGCCCTCGCTTTCCAGTTCTTTGGCGCGCGCGTAAACAGAGAGCGCTCCCTCACCAGTCATGACTGCCATTCGAGAAGCTAACGGTCGCATTGCGTACCTTTCTTGCTAGTGGAGACCGGACCTCTCCGTCCGTGTGGACGGCGTCAGATGCCCGTCCTCCATTATTTATAGCCCTTTGTAGAGGCCGCCATCCACGAGTATGGTCTGCCCCGTCACATACGACGCGCGCTCCGAAGCTAACCACACAACTGCATCCGCAATTTCGCGTGGTTCGCCGAGACGCCTTAGAGGTGCGTCTGCACTCCATCCTTCGGAGATTTCTTTTTCGCTCTTACCCGAGGCCGCGGATCGAGCCTTAGCTAGTTCTTTTAATCGATCAGTAGCAGTGTAGCCCGGGCCAACGTTGTTCACGAGTATGCCATCTTTGCCGAATTCGTTGGCCAAACTTTTCACCAGGCCCACAACCGCGGCACGCACCGCGTTAGAAAGTACCAAGTCTGGCACCGGCTGCTTGGTAGTAATCGAAGTAATCGTGATGATCCGCCCCCAGTGCTTGCGCTGCATGTGCGGAATCACTTCGCGGGCGAAATAAACCGCGCTGAGAAAATTGAGGTCCACTGCCTTTCGCCAGTCTTCGAGGCTGGCGGCCATAAATCCCTTTGCGGGCGGCCCTCCGGCATTAGTGACACAAATGTCTACGCCACCAAATTTCAAAACTACAGCATCGACAAAGCGATGTACTTCCTCTGCGTCCGTTACATCGAGAGCCTGTGGGAACACCTCGGCGCCGTATTGTTTCTCGATTCGCTCGGCGGCCGCCCGCAGGGTTTGAGCATTGCGGGCGCACATCGCGACCCGGCATCCTTCGGCGGCGAAAGCCTCCGCTGTAGCGCGTCCAATCCCCTGGCTGGAAGCAGCTACGATCGCGACCCGATTTTTCAGACCTGTATCCATCGTGATGGAATTATAAAGGTATTAGCTGGCCGTATCGGCTGGATTGTCGCGTTCTGCGCCTCTTGCCGACTTCGCCCGTGAACGATACTCTTAGATAAATCATCAGAGGCTAGCCGCGGAATCCGCGTACGGAATTTCATGAAAAATCACCAGCACCGCCCAGAAACTGAAGCCGTTCGCGGCGGGACCGACCTTGAAAAGAAGAATGGTCCCCTCGCCACTCCTATCTACCAGACGTCGACTTTTGAGGTCACGGACAACGACCAGCAACTGCGAGCGACCCATACCGACATGTTTTACACACGCTACGGCAACCCGACGAATACCGTGGCTGAGTCGGCAATCGCCGAACTCGAAGGTGCTGATGCGGCCCTGCTCTTTGCTTCGGGTATGGGAGCGATCACTTCTTCCATTCTTGCGCTCCTGAAAAGCGGCGATCACGTCGTGGCTCAACGCGACATCTATGGCGGGGCCACGAAGTTTTTCACCCAATGGCTTCCGAAGCTGGGCATCGAAACGACATTGGTCGATACCACCGAATACGATCAGCATGCTTCCGCCATTCGACCCAACACCAAACTTCTGTATTTAGAGTCGCCGACCAATCCTACGGTCCGGATCGTTGATTTGCACAAGGTCACTACGCTGGCGAAGAAACACAATTTGCTTACGATGATCGACAGCACCTTCGCCACGCCCATCAACCAGCGGCCGGCGGAATTTGGCGTTGATCTGATCATGCACTCCGGCACGAAATATTTCGGCGGGCACGCTGACCTGATTGCGGGCATTATTGCCGGTCGCAAGGATCTGATCGAGAAGATTCATGAGACCCGGACAACGTTGGGCGGGGTGATGGATCCACACGCTGCATGGTTGCTGCTCCGCGGCATCAAAACCCTCGCGGTTCGCGTGCAGCGGCAGAATGAGAATGCGTTGCGCATCGCACAGTTTCTGGCTCAACATCCCAGGGTCCGGAGTGTTCACTATCCGTTTCTCGAGGGCCATCCGCAACGTGCGGTCGCGATGAAGCAAATGCGCGGCGGCGGGGGAGTGTTGAGTTTCGAAGTGGACGGGTCGGGGGAAGACGCACGGCGGCTAACCGAATCGCTGCGCCTCTTCACCCTGGCCCCGAGCTTAGGCGGAGTCGAGTCGCTGGTCTCCATTCCTGTACTCACTTCCCATGCGATGATTTCAGCCGATCAGCGGCAGAAGATGGGCGTGACAGAACAGTTGATCCGGGTGTCGGTGGGAATCGAAAATGCCGATGACTTGATTGCTGACCTGGAGCAGGCGTTCGCTACCGTGAGTCCTTCCCGTCAGCACGTGCAGGTCGGATGAGAGTCTGCTCGCCGTTTACCCTCGGTTTTCCGTATCGTCAATCCGGGTAAGGCTCGCCCTTGTGAACGATGCGGATATAGTGATCAGTGAATTTAAATTGCATTCCCGGCATCTCGTACTTGGGCATATGACAGGAGACGCAGTTACTAGCACTCACGGTGCAGGCCGCCGCGGGGTGCTGGTTAGCCGGTTCCGAACTGGAGCGGGAACGATGGCAACCGAGACATTTCTCATCGTACGAGCCTAGGTCTCGCACCCGCGACTGGTGCGGATTATGACACGACAGGCACGTAATGCCACCATTGCTCTTTGCCCAACACTGAGTTTTTTCCAAACGATAAGGCTGAAATCGAAGGTCGCGAATGCCGAAGGTTTGGGTTAGAGCGACGTCCGCAAATGTGCGATGGCATGCGCCGCAAAAATCTACCTGCTCGACGGGATCGAGTTGCGCGGGATCCAGAATCGACTTCAGTCCTTCCTTCATCCGCCCCGCCTTCATCGCGGCCACATGTTTTGCTCCGGGTCCGTGACAGGCTTCGCAGGTTACGCCCGGAATCGAGCGGTTGGGATCAAAGCGATTGCTGGCCGTCGACGCGGTGGTATGGCACGCGAAACACCGGCTGGTTTCAGGAGCGTACAACATGCGGCGTCCCAGAGCGTCTTCCAGAGTCGCGGATGGAGTGCGGGTCGCGCCGGGAGTGAAGTCAAGACCGTCCAGCGCCCGGTAGTAACTTACGCGGCTTTCGAAAAAGGTGCCGTTCTGTTCGAGGATGTAGGTCTGGCCAGACTCGCCCAGGCCGAATGCCCAACTTAACGGCACCGAAATGGAATGCTCACCATCGCTGACGGAATATTGGCTGCCATCTTCCTTGCGCAGGATCCGGTAAGTGTACGGCGGAACGTGGAAGGTCAGTTCACTGTGCGAGCGCAATGCCTCGGAGGCCAGCGGGTGCGTGGCCGCATTGGCCATCGGCGTCGTTGTTTGAGTATGGACCTTCGATGCATGGCACGGTTCGCAAGCGGAAGGGCCGAGGAACTCCTCGCGCGGGGCGGTACCTTTAGTAGGCCACCAGCCTGGGCGCTGTATGCGATCGTCTGTGGCCATCTGCAAGCTGCCACGAACGACAGTGGGGGCAGATGGGGAGGCGGCCACCAACAAGCAAGCCGCTACCAGCACAGCACAACCTTTACTATGTGGACCCATCGAGAACGCTTCAGACGGTTAATAAAAGTCCCGGCCTGCGCGATACGATCTTACCTTCTCAGAAGAGGAATTTCGCCCCCAGTTGCAGGATTCGCGGGCTATAGGCGGTGCCGACCTGCAAGAAGTTTGAGCCCGGCACAAAGGTGGCCGTCGATGAAGAGAAGCTGGCGCTGCCTGCGGCGCCTCCTTGATCGCCACCCAGCGGACCAAACTCGGTGTGATTGAAAATGTTAAACGCTTCCGCCCGGAACTCGATCGCCATGCTTTCCTTAATGACGAAATGCTTAAACATCGCCATATCGATGTTCCAGCGTCCGGGGTTCCGCAACGAGTTCCTGCCTGAGTTCCCCAAGGTTAGCCCGATGGGGTCGGCATAGGCATTCGGATTAGCGACAAAGGACCCGAATCCCGAAGCTGGATCGAACTGTGGAATGTTCTGATGCGGATTCGAAATTACATCCGCATAAGATTGCCCCGCCCCCGCATTCGACGCCACGCCATTTCCGAGGCCGGCGTTGTCGCCAAGAATACCGTTGTATGCGCTGAACGGGGTTCCCGTCTGCCAAAGGCCAATGCCGGAAAGTTCCCAGCCGCCGAGCAGCTTGCTTCTCAAGCCTGTGCCTTTGAAGAAGGGCAGGTCATAGATCGCACTTACGTTAAAAAGATGCCGCTCGTCAAAGTTGGAGGCAGCGCGAAACGAAGCGAAACTGTATGCGTTCAGAATTCCACCGTCGCCGAATAGGCCGCCGTCAGAAGCATCGTCGATCGAATGGCTCAAGGTGTAAGAGACGTTCAGTTGTAAGGCTCCGATGCTGCGGCGAAGTTGCGCTTGTAGAGCGTTATACGACGAAGAGGCCGCGCTATCCAGCCGGGTGATGTCACCGTAGCCGCGGAAAGGCCGGAAAGGATTGGCATCGGTACCGCAGGCTACCGCAAGATTTGTCGCCACCTGCCCGCCGGTTTGACCAGTGTAGCCGACGCCGTTGACGGTCGCGGTTACCGTCACCGGTGCGCCGATGGCGGTGCTTTCGTTGATGGTGCCGCAGTCCGTCGTCGTGTTGATCGGCGCACCCAACGGGATGTACGGATTCTGCGCCGCGGGAACCGGCTGCAATTGATTGAATTCATACTTGCGGCCGAGGTGGGTGCCTTTGCTGCCCACATAGGAAACGGTCGCAACCGTATTTTTGAGAACCTCGTGTTGGATGTCTAAGTGCCACTGTTGTACGTACGGCCATTTCACCTGGTTGGGGATCGAAATAACGTTCAGCGGGAAGAGCAGCGCCGATGAGGCCCCAATGTTGCCGTATCCGGTTATGTTGAACTGGGTAGGAATCTGGACCAGTGGTGGCGAACTTTCTAGGGCCTCGCTGGTGGCTTCGTTGCCATTGGTGTGGTCGTAGAAGATTCCGTATCCGCCGCGGATCGAGGTTTTGCCATCGCCCCTCGGATCGAAAGCGAAGCCGATGCGAGGAGCGGCATTAAACAGATGTCCTTTCATACAGCCGACCGGAACTCCGCCGACCCCACATTGCACCATCCCGTTAAAGGGATCGCCTGTGCCGGGTACGATTGCGCCGGCTTGGCCTGTGATCGTGCCGTTATTGTCGTCCACCTGCGGAGCGTTGGCGGCATTCCAGGCGGTCGGATCGAAGTTGTAAGCTTTTTTGTAACGCTCGCGATAAGTTCCGAAGAGGCTGATTCGTAGGCCCAGGTTCAGCGTAAGGTTCTTAGTTGCATGGAAGTCATCCTGAAAGTAAGGCTCCAGGATCTTGTAACGGTTGAAATACTTGGGCTGCGCACTGGCTTGCGCAAAGTTGGCAATGTCGCCCATGAGCAGGTCTGCAAACGAATTTCCGGTCGAAACCGGCGACGTATTGTCAAAGTTGAGGAAGCCGTTCACGGAAAGCGAGGTTTGACTGAGTTCGTTTTTCTGCGCAGCGACGAAATACGCCCCGAACTGCAGGTTGTGCCGGCCGATAATCTTCGTCACATTATCGCGGTAGGTGTAGGTGGGATTCGAGTTATAGGGTCCGTTTGGAATGTAACCCGGATCCTCTCCGAAGCCCTGGCTGCCGTAGGCGCCGCCAAAGCCGCCGGTAAGCTGGAATCCCGGCAGCTTGCCGCCATTGTCCGTGTTCGGGAACAAGCTTCCAATCGCCAGGTTCGCCGGACGCTTCCACGCGTTCGGGTTGGGGGTGCCGGTGCTGGTCAGGGTAATGTGGTCGGTGGTGTAGCTGAATACAAATTCATTGAGCAAGGTCGGGGATGCAGTCGCGGTAAGGCGAGCGACTAGCGCAGTCGCCGGGCCCACGAAACTGGTCTCGACGGTGGGAAAACTTGTTGCGTTTGTCCAGAGAGGAGTAGCGGTTACCGTCTCCCATGAGTCATGCACATAGCGAAATGTGAGGCGGAGCCGATCATTGAGGTTGTGGTCGACTCGGACCAATTCCTCCCGCCAGTTTGTGGGTTGCGAGGGCGATGCCACAAACAGATTCGATCCGGAAGTTGGGAGCGGAATCATACCCAGCAACGGCGCCGAGGCGGGATCGACGCTGACCTGATTGTTCGGAAAGGGCAGACCCGCATTCGGGTTGGGTTGGCCGTTAGTCAGGAAGGGAGCCTGCTTTGGGCAATCCGGACCCGGACAAAGATCACTAAAATTCCCGCCGCGCTCGGCCACCGTAGGAACGATGACGTTGAAGGCCTGTCCCGGAACGCGGTCACGGCGCCATTCCTGCGACCAGAAAAAGAAAGTCTTCTCCTTACTCTTGTTGTAAACCCCGGGAATGTAAACCGGACCGCCAATCGTGTATCCCCAATCGTTCTTCTTGTAGGAGGGCACGCTGCTCTGAAATGCAGGCGTGGCGTTAAACATATCGTTGCGCACAAACTCGTAGGCGTCTCCGTGGAACTGGCTCGTACCCGACTTGGTCTCGGTTTCGATGGTTCCAGAAGCGTTTCTGCCATACTGGGCGCCATAGTTCGAAGTCAGCACTCGAACTTCGCCGATGGCATCGATGCTGGGAGTAACGTTCAGCGTAGAATTGCTGCCGTTATCCATATTGTCGCCGCCGTCGAGTTCCCAGTTGTTGTATTCCAGGCGGCCGCCATTCACGCTGTAGTTCACGTTTGCAGTGATACCGTACTGGCCCTCAGACGAACCGGTCTGACTACTTACACCGGGCGTGAGGGTGACCAGTTGGGTGAACACGCGTCCGTTGAGTTGAAGTTGGCTGATTTCTTTGCCGGTGATGGTTCCGGAAAGCTCATTGCTCTGAGTCTCCACCGCGGCGACATTGCTGCCGACTACAGTGACTTCAGTGCTTTCTGCCCCGATCTGCATGGTTGCGTCCGCGCGCGCCTTCTGGGCGACACGGAGAATGACTCCCGGAGCTTCATATTTCTTGAAACCCTTCGCCGCGATCGCCAACTGATAGGTTCCAGGGGGCACTGCGCTGATGAGGTAATTGCCATCCCCGTTGGTCGTGGTCGTGCGGATAATACCGTGCTCCTGGCTCTGGACGGATACCTGAGCGTTCGGAATAGCCGCCCCCGAAGGATCAGTGATAGTGCCGGTAATTGATGCGGTGTCTTGCGCGAAAAGCGCAAGTGGGAGGCAGAACGAGAATGCGAGGAGACAAAACCACACTAGACGGGATTTCATCGTTGACTCCTGATACTTGAAACGTAAATCAGACTCGGGCAAGCCTTACTCCGGAGTGGGCTCTGCTTCACCCCAGTACTCGCAAATCGTCGAAAATGGTTTATTAAAACGTGTTAATAGTGCTGTAGGTCAACCTCCGTGTCAAGCAAAAAATACCCTGAAATAGGAACCAGGGCGCAGGGATTTCGTTCACAAAAGGCTTCGGGTTGATTCCCGTACTGCCAGCTCTGGCGCGACCTTGCGGTGTACTGCCTTGACCTCTCGCTTTTCCTGAACCGCATTAATTCCGTCGACGATGATGCTGACCGCCATCTCGCCCATCGCTTCCATCGGTTGGCGCACCGTAGTCAGAGATGGAGTGTACAAGCTGGAGGCGGCGATGTCATCGAAACCGATGACGGAACATTGTTCCGGAACGCGCAGACCGGCTTTTGCCAAGGCACGTATGGCTCCAAACGCGGTCATGTCGTCAAATGCCATCAAGGCAGTGAAGGGATGCTTGTGCTTGACCAAATCCTCCGTTAATTTGTAGCCCGCTTCAAAACTCGAAATCGGATCACGGGATTCAGGCAGATCGAAAATCAGCCGCGGGTCGAGCTCCAGCCCGCTGGATTTGGCGAACGAGCGAATCCCTTTCCAACGGGGAGCACTGTCGGCCAAAGTCTTGGGGCCGCGGATGAATGCTATCTTTCGGTGGCCGAGGGAGTGGAGATGTTCGAGAGCGGCATAAGCGCCCAGTTCGTTGTCGACCATTACGGAGCTGATCGAGTCGTTGCGCAGCTCGCGTCCAATCATCGCAGTCGGAATGCTGCTCTTTTCCAGATCAGCGAGAACATCGATATCCACGAATAGCCAGTTCGCCAGGACGATCAGCGCTTCGACCCGCCGGTCTAGCAGCATTTCCAGATAACGCTCAAAACGGGCGCGCTCGTTGTGAACGTCAGTGAGAATAGGAAGGTAAGAGGACTGATACAGCGTATTCTCAATGCCACGCAGTACCAGCGTGCAATACGGGTCGGTCATGTCGAACACCATGACGCCGACGGTGTGACTGCGCTTGCTGCGGAGGGAACGAGCAAACAGATTTGGGCGGTAACCGAGGTTCTTGGCGGCGCGTTCAATTCGCTTTTTAGTAACGGCTGGAATATATCGCGCCAGAGGAGCATTGTTCAGAACGATGGAGACCGTGGTCGACGAGAAACCGCTTTCCTTGGCCACGTCCCGAATGGTGACTGTTGCATTTTTCATCTCGAGCTTTTCATGCCTGGACCGCATGGCCGTGAGTGATCGTGGCTTGAATTCATGGCGCTGCTGGCGGACACTACAGCAGAGAGTGGAATCAGTGTCAAGTTCGAAGATGCGACTTTTGCTGATTTTTCTGTTGCTCGCTGGTTGTAAGGCCGGCGGCGCACCGGCGCAAACGCGCTCCGCGCCGCCCCAGCCGAGGGCCGATCCCCAACTGCTTTTTCAGCAGGGTGAAGCGGCGCTGAAGAGCGGTAATCTGGACGAATCTGAACATGCCTTTCGAGGGGTGCTTGCGATCAACCCGCAGGTTGCGGGCGCGTACGCGAACCTAGGAGTGATCTACATGCGGCGCAAACAATGGCAGCACGCATTGGAGATGTTGCACAAGGCTGAGCATTTGGCGCCGCGGATTGCAGGCGTACGGCTCAACATCGGGCTGGTTTATTATCGCCAGAACGATTTTCGAAAAGCGATTCCTCCGTTTGAGTCGGTCGTGCACGATGCGCCGGACTCGTTTCAGGCGCGCTATCTGCTGGGACTGTGCTATTTTTTCGTGGCGCGTTACGGCGACGCAGTGACTACGCTCGAGCCGCTTTGGTCGCAGACTTCGGATCAGTTGAATTATTTATATGCGCTGGGCATCGCTGCTAATAGGGTGAGGCGTCCGGACCTGGAGCAGCGAGCGCTCACCCATCTGGTCGAGATCGGCCAAAACTCTCCCGAGTTCCATCTCCTGATGGGCAAAGCTCACCTCAATCGTGAAGAGTACGACGAGGCGATCACGGAACTCGAACTGGCGGTCAAGAAGGATCCGTCGCTTCCTTTCGTCCACTTCAATCTCGGAATGGCTTATCTGAAGAAACAGGATCTGGAACGCGCCCGGTCGGAATTCCTCAAGGACGTCGCCATCGAACCCGATGTCACGTACAACTATGACCAACTGGGACAGGTGTATTACCTTCAGCAGCAAGATCAGGATGCCGAAAAAGCGTTTCGCAAGGCGCTGCGTCTGGATTCACAACTCGTAAGTTCGCACTTTCAACTCGCCCGAGTGTATCAGCGCGAGAACAAATATGGAGAAGCGCTGACCGAGATTGATGCCGCCCTTAAGTTGGATCCCGATAGCCCCGGCAGCCACTATTTGCGAGGACAAGTTCTGCAGCATCTGGGACGGGCGCAGGATGCCAAGAGGGAGATGCAAACTTTCACCCAAATGACGAATACCGCCCGCGAAAAGCGGCACCAGGAACTGGAGTCTGGACCGATGCCGAACCCTGAGCTTACGCAGGAGCCCCAGTAGCGCAGACTGTTTTGTTATCGTGGTGCATGACCCAAATTACTTGCAGCGCGCTCCTCTTTGACCTGGACGGCGTGCTGGTGGACTCCACTCCGGCGGTCATTCGCGTTTGGACTCGTTGGGCACTCAAGCACGGTTTCGATCCCGACGATGTCGGTCGCAGAGCACACGGGCGCCCCAGCGTCGCGACCATACGCGAATATCTTCCGCACGGAGATCACGAAGCCGAAAACCGCGAAGTGGAGAATGGCGAGGTTGAAGACCTTGAGGGCGTCGTGCCTTTGCCGGGAGCGCGCGAACTGCTTGGCGCTCTTCCTTCGGACCGATGGACAATTGTGACCTCCTGCACTCGCCGCCTGGCGGAAGTCCGGCTGCGCGCGGCTGGTCTTCCGATTCCCCAGCATTTGGTCACATGCGACGACGTGAAGAATGGAAAACCCGATCCCGAACCCTACCTGAAAGGTGCGTCGTTCCTGGGAGTGTCGGAGAAAGATTGTGTTGTGGTGGAAGATGCCCCGGCAGGAATTCGTGCGGGCAAGACTGCCGGCGCTCGGGTAATCGCCTGCCGAACTACAACCCCCGAATCGGAACTCAGAATTGCTGGTGCCAATTGGATGGTGGACAACTGCAAGTCTATTTCCGTTGCAGAGTTGGACGCTAGCGGCAAATTGCGCATTGCGCTAACGACTTAAAGAACGAGCACAACCAACCTCGTAGACTTCACTCGCATCGTAGAGCGGTGAAAATTATTGCCGGATTTGCGGTCGGGTTGCTCTTGCTCGCAGCAGCCTGCACTACCCAGAAGTCCAGTCCCGATGAGCTGCGAGAGAAAACAGCGCAAGCCACCTCAGACTTCAAGCACGACGCCAAAGCATTGGCTCAAGGCGTAAAAGAGGGATGGAGTCGCGACCAGCCACTCGACATCAACAAAGCCACTAAGGACCAGTTGCTAAGTCTGCCGGGAATGAATGCCGAGGGAGCAGAGCGCATAATTGATCGCAGGCCTTACAGCAGCGCCTCTGAACTGGTAAACCGGAGCGTCATCTCGCCGCAGGAATATGCCAGGATTAAGGATCAAGTAACAGCAAACAATTGAGAAATCCAAAACCAGACGTTGCAAGCTACGTCTCTACAGCAGGTTTGTAGAGACGTAGCTTTGCGACTCTCAAGCTTCGATGTGCCAGCACCACCTTGCCCTTCTTCGCCTTGCTCATGAGAAGAGCTAACGGCAGCATGAGCAACGTGCGGTTGCACCGTTTCCCACCTGCATGGTCTGCACTATCGCGATACCATCAGTTTCGCGGCGAAGAAAAATCAGACTCGATCATTGCCGCATAGAATTCGGATTCTGCCATACGACGGAGACAGCGTTTATCCTCCGCCAGTAGGATCTTCATCAATGTCCAGAGTTCAATCAGGAAATCGGGGCTTGAACTCGTCCCGCCCGGAAGCGGCAGCGGGCGCAGGGAGGAACTGGAAATTTGCTCTCCGAGCACTGCGCTCGAGGAACTATCGCCTGTTCTTCACCGGACAAACGGTCTCGCTGGTCGGTACCTGGATGACTCAGGTTGCTACAAGTTGGCTGGTATACCGGCTAACCGGCTCGGCATGGCTGTTGGGCATCGTGGGATTCGCATCCCGGATACCGACTTTCTTCCTGGCGCCATTCGCGGGAGTATGGGTGGACCGATGGAACCGCCATCACACTCTGATCGTCACCCAGATTCTCTCCATGCTGCAATCGTTCGCTCTGGCGGGATTAGCGCTCGCCGGGATCATCACCATTCGCGAAGTGATCTGGCTGGGCCTGGCACAGGGCGTCATCAATGCCTTCGACATGCCCGCCCGTCAGGCGTTCGTCATTCAGATGGTGGAGGATCGCGCCGACCTGGGCAACGCGATTGCGCTGAACTCTTCCATGGTGAACGCCGCGCGACTTCTCGGCCCGTCGATTGCCGGAGTGATTATTGCCACGGTTGGCGAGGGCTATTGCTTCCTGATCGATGGCTTCAGTTATCTCGCGGTCATCGCTTCTCTGGTTGCGATGACAATCGCGCCAGTCCAGCAGAAAAGCGCCTCACAATCGGTTTGGTACGAACTTAAAGAGGGTTGGAATTATGTCACCCATTTCGTACCCATCCGTTCGATTCTTCTGCTCCTCGCTCTGGTTAGCCTGGTGGGAATGCCGTACACGGTATTGATGCCGATTTTTGCTGGTCAGGTGCTTCATGGAGGTCCGCACACGCTGGGCTTCCTCATGGGTGCATCCGGCGTGGGCGCGGTGGCTGGTGCGATGTTCCTGGCGACCAGAAAGAACGTGCTCGGCCTGGGGCGGTTAGTCGCCATGGCGGCTGCAGCCTTTGGAGCCGGACTTATTGCCTTCGGTCTTTCTCGATCGGTGTGGCTTTCGTTGATGCTGATGTTGTTCGTCGGCGGCTCAATGATGATGCAGATGGCAGCCAGCAACACTATTCTGCAAACCATCGTGGAAGATGATAAGCGAGGCCGCGTGATGAGCTTCTACTCCATGGCATTCCTGGGGATGGCCCCATTCGGAAGCCTGCTGGCTGGCGGGCTGGCGTACCACATCGGGGCCCCGCGAACGGTCATTTTTAGCGGAGCTATCTGCATCGCCGGCGCCGCGTGGTTCGCCTCGCAGTTTAAGGCCATGCGGGAGGTTGTACGTCCAATTTACCGAACCCTCGGCATCATCCCGGAAATCGCCACGGGCATTCAAAGCGCAAGCGAGTTACAAACTCCACCTGAGGAGTAGGCGGTTTGCCAGCCCTCTCCACATTGTTCGAACAGGGATTTTCATTGACTACGGTTTGGTATTTTGTCAGGATTGCTGATCGTTTGCGGCGGCATATCTGAGGCCGGCGCTGAACTCCAAGGCTCTCGAGGTTTCCCATGAGAAGCACCCGCCACCCAATAGCCTTGAGTCTAATCGTCGTGTTCGTGAGCGCGGTTGCCACAGCTGATCCTGCCCCTGCTCTCCACCGCATTCTTTACCAATTTGGCCATGGCACCGAAATTTTCGGCGTGACCTCCGAAGGTCTGGTCGGAGACGTTGCAAAAAACGCTCTCAAGCAGGGCCAGTGGTGGAACATTGAAAAAGGAACTCTGGTGTTGGGAACGGGCGATCTTAAGCCAGGCGTATACGGATATGTAAAGGGTTTCAAGCAGAACATAAAATATGCCGTATTTTCTGGCGGAGCAACGACGACTATCGTAGGTATTAAAGTCGGGTGCATATTCGGGTTCTACACCGATGCCAACGGAGCCGGAATCCTTGGATTCCGATCTTGTCCCAGCGGTGATCTCGCCTACGATTACGGATACAACGCCACCTTCCTTACCGGGATGGAAGACGACGGTTCGCTGGTGGGTTTCCACGACAACCCTCATCTCCAGTACAGCGGCCTTATTGTGAGTCCGGGGGGCAAGGAACGCGATTACCTCGTCCCTGGTTCGGACGGAACGCAGATTCTGGGGCTCGCGCCGGGAAAACGGATGGTCGGTACATTTCTCAAAGGTGGAAGATGGCACGGCTTTGTAGCCGATCTCGACGGCGGCCATTTTTTGATCGTGAATGCGAAAATTCACGGCAAATATGCGCGTGATACCGGAGTCGTGGGATTACAAGGGCAGTGCATGCTGGGCTATTTCGATGTCAACCAAAATACCCAGTCGGGATTTGTTCGCTGCAAAGGGAAGAAGGACATTCCCTTTACTTTCAATCCTAAGTTCGCTATGCATCCTCGAGGACTTCTTAAGGACGGAACCGTCTTCGGGGATTTTGATGGCTTCGGTCCGACCGAAGGGTTTCTCCTACCCAAGTTTGTAAAACCCTAGCGCCCGGATTCGCTGCCCTATCCTTCGCTGCCCGAGTAGCCTTCAGGCTGCGGGGCTTATCAATTCCGGCCTGACCGACACTGGCGGCATGACCATATCTTCCGGCAGATTCCAGTTCTGTCGGGCCGCTTTTGTGCGTTTCCTGGCGCCCGCCTGACCTCGAATTGCCAACCGAGCTTCTGGCGAATGGGCCAAGAATTCACGAATTCGAAGTTTGGCTTTGTACAGTTGGGATTTCGAGTTGCCCACGGAGCAACCTAGCATCTCCGCAATTTCCTGGTGCTCATAGCCCTCAACTTCGTGCAGTAAGAAGATTGTTCTATACCCCGGAGGAAGCTCTTTCATGGCGCGAGCCAGTGCGATCCGGTCGACGCAGCCTGCCAAACCGGCATCTTTGGTGCCAATTTCGCGGCGAACCTTACTGCCGTCCTCGCTGGCGTAGGGTTCGTCCAGCGAGACTTGGCTCAGCGACTTTTTGCGAAAGTGCATTAATACTGTATTGACCGCGATGCGGTGCATCCATGTGGAGAAGGCTGAATCGCCGCGAAAGCTTGCAATCTTACGGAATACCTGCAAAAACGCGTCTTGCGTGAGATCCTCCGCTTCCGCGGCATTGTTGGTCATACGCAAGCACACCGAGTAAATCCGTGCTTTGTGGGTATGAAAAAGAGCGGCAAATGCTTCCGAATCGCCTTGCTGGGCACGCTTGACCAAATCAGAAGCCAGGGGGACGATCTCACTACTACCAGAGTCGCTGTTCACCAGAGTTTTCCTTTCAGATATCGAGTCCAACTTGTGGCGAGCGTAACCAAGTGTCGAATTCATACTAAGAAGCCTAAAGTCAGAACAGATCCTGGTCTATCGAGTACTGCCTGTATGCAGGTCGGGTATGTCCTGTATCAAATTAAGAGCTTGGAAAAGGTTTACAGGTAAAAATGAAAGCGGTTTGCTGGCAGAGAGCGGTATGCTCCCGGAAATGACGCGTTGTACGGGTTGCGAGCGACGTCGCGATTAAAATACTGACATGCCCATCACGCTTACTCATGTGGAAGAAGCGCGGCGCAACATCGCTTCAGTTGCCCTGCGAACGCCCCTGGTGCGATGCAACACGGACGCGCCTCCGAACGTTTATTTGAAGCTGGAGAACTTGCAGCCCATTGGATCATTCAAGATCCGGGGAGCAGCGAATGTGATGGCTCGGACTCCGCGGGCGCGGCTGGAGAGTGGAGTGCTCACCGCTTCTGCCGGCAATATGGCTCAGGGAGTGGCGTTCTGCGCCCGACGAATGGGCATTCAGGCAACGATCGTTGCTCCCGAAACTGCTCCCGCAACCAAGATCAACGCTGTAGAGCGAATGGGCGGGCGGGTAATCAAAGTTCCGTTTGCCGATTGGTGGCGGACGTTTGAGACTCGATCTTATCCAGGCGTAATGGCCACGTTCATTCATGCCTTTGATGACCCGGACGTTATGGCGGGGAATGGCACGATCGCGCTGGAATTGCTGGAGGATTTGCCGGATCTGGATGCGGTCGTGATTCCCTGGGGTGGGGGAGGCTTGTCGTGCGGCATCGCGGCGGTCTTGCGGGCGCGCGTGCCGCGAGTGCGGATTTATGCAGCCGAGATCGAAACAGCGGCGCCGCTCGTTGCATCACTGGCGGCGGGCGAGCCGCGCACCGTGGAATACAAACCGTCATTCGTCGACGGCATTGGCAGCAAGATGGTGTTCCTCAATATGTTTGAGCACGCCCAACGGTTATTGGATGGATCTCTCGTCGTGACTCTTGCAGAAGTGGCGCACGCCATGAAACTTGTAGCCGAGCGAAATCGTCTGATTATCGAGGGGGCAGCGGCTTGCGCCGTCGCGGCGGCTCTGTCGGGGCGAGCAGGCTCCGGTAAAATTGTCGCGATCGTGTCCGGCGGGAATATCGACCTGGATAAGTTTGCTGAAATTGTTGGGAAAGCCTGATGGGGACCGATTTTTTCTGCCGGCCGGGAAGAGTTGGACGATTTCCAAAATCGAGAAGAAGGGAGAACTGGCATGAACCACAAGCACCTGTTTATTTTAGCGACCATTTGCGTGCCGGCGATCATGGGGTTGACGGCGCAAGCGCAGCAGCGAGAGGTGCCGCAGCACGCGGTAGAGCGCATTCAGAAAGAAGTACGTCACGAACTCGTGATGCTTCCTTTTCTGACCGTGTTTGACAACCTGGCGTACAAAGTCGATGGCTATAACGTGACCTTGGCAGGGCAGGTCACAAAACCGACGCTGAAGTCGGATGCCGAGGCGGTGGTAAAGAAGATCGAAGGGGTTGAAAAGGTCGACAACCAGATCGAAGTGTTGCCACTTTCGCCTATGGATGACAGATTGCGGCAGAATCTGTACCGGGCGATCTACGGGTACCCGGCGCTGCAGCGCTACTCGATGCCAGTGCTCAAACCTATCCGAATCATTGTGAAGAATGGGCGCGTCACGCTGGAAGGAGTTGTGGACACCGAGGCGGATAAGAATATTGCGGGCATCCGAGCTAATGGAGTTCATGGGGCCTTCTCAGTG
>Ga0210406_10000635_pt1 | contig 47253 bp, 44 predicted proteins | sample IncBWC30MmetaG_FD_155454 | JGI IMG/M metagenome (GOLD analysis project Ga0210406, IMG submission 155454) | Forest soil microbial communities from Barre Woods Harvard Forest LTER site, Petersham, Massachusetts, United States - Inc-BW-C-30-M | ecosystem: Environmental > Terrestrial > Soil >...
TGCGGAGGTCGGCTCCGACGTTCCCCTGTTTCTGATCGGAGGGACGGTACTTGGGGTCGGACGCGGAGAAGACGTGTATCCCCTGCCTGAACTGCCGGGGACGCCTTGCGTGATTGCGACACCCGAGATCGGGGTGTCGACACCCCAAGCATTTGCGGATTGGGATTCACTGGTGATGTCGAATCCCTGGAGCGACCGTCGCGAGGCGAACGACGGCAGTCAGAAATTGACGGCTTCGGGCCCCTCCGATAGAATCAGTGAGTTCGGCCGTGAGATTTCCGCTTGGCTGAGCAGCGTTCCTTCGAGGAAGACCGCGAAAGGACGCTTCGCCGGTGTCCCTGCTTTGGACAGGGGCCGGGCCGAGACCCTGCTTCTCGACCTCGTCCGTACCGGGATTGAAAACGACTTCGAAAGAGTCGTCTTTCCTCAATATCCCGCATTGCGTGACGTGAAGTGTGCGCTGCAGCGCGCAGGCGCTGTGTATGCGTCGCTGTCCGGGTCGGGGTCTGCGCTATACGGACTGTTCAAGACCAGGGCGGCAGCAGAGAAAGCTGCCGGGCGACTGCGCAAAGACGGCGTCCCGGCGCAAGCGACGGTCACGCTGACGCGCCAGCAGTATTGGAAAAGGTTTCTAGTTTCGAGTTTCTAGTTTTGAGTGGAAGTTCCTCTTGCAACTTGAAACTGGAGACTTGAAACTGTAGGTACTGAAATCGCAATTACTGGGCCGTCGACTAATGGTAGGTCAAGTGCCTTTGGAGCACTTTGTCTAGGTTCGAATCCTAGCGGCCCAGCCAAAGTTCTGTTCGATCGCACCAGGGTCAGATTTCGTTTGCGGGGTCGGAGGCCGGCGGATACACGCTGCCCTCCCCCCTCGAAACCGGAACCTTTAGACAGTCTACGAGAGAGCCCACATGGCAACTTTAGCGACGCCGGCGGAAAAAAAAGGCCAGCAGGTGCCTGAAGAGAAGAGCGAGCGCAATCGACCAGCGCGCCCGCGCGTGGACGAAAAATTCAAGATCTTCAGCGGGACCGCGAATGAAGCTCTCGCTGATGAAGTCTGTGCATTCCTTGGACTGACGCGCGGGCAAGCCATGCTCACGCGTTTCCGGGACGGCGAATGTTATGTGCAGATCCAGGAGAACGTGCGCGGGGCCGACGTGTTTGTCTTGCAGCCCACGTGCCGCCCGGTGGACGAGCACCTCATGGAATTGCTTTTGATGATTGACGCGCTCAAGCGGGCTTCGGCGAGACGGATCACGGCGGTGATTCCGTACTACGGCTATGCCCGTCAGGATCGCAAGGACAAGCCGCGCGTGCCGATTTCTTCAAAGCTGGTGGCCGATCTGCTGACCACCGCCGGAGCGGACCGCGCGTTGGTCGTCGATCTGCACGCTCCGCAGTTGCAGGGTTTCTTCAACATCCCGGTCGATCACTTGTTCGGATCACCGGTGCTGGTCAGCTACTTCCGGGAACTGAACCTTCCGAACCTGACAGTGGTCTCGCCCGATGCGGGCGGCGTGGAGCGGGCGCGGTTTTTCGCGAAGAAGATGGATGCCGCCTTGGCCATCGTCGACAAGCGCCGCGTGGAAATGAACGTGGCAGAAGTCATGCACGTCATCGGCGACGTAAACGGCCGCACCTGTCTCGTGATCGATGACCTGATTGACACGGCCGGAACGCTGGTCAAGACGGCGGCAGCTTTACTTGAGAACGGAGCAACGGCGGTGTACGCATGCTGTTCGCATCCGGTGTTTTCCGAGCCCGCGATCGAGAACATTTCGAAATCCGCCATCACGCAGGTGGTGGTCACCAATACGATTCCGCTGAGCGAAGCCGCGTTGCGCGAGCCCAAGATTCACAAGCTCTCGATCGCGGGGCTGATTGGCCGAGCCATTCAGTCGATCCACGAGGAAACTTCGGTCAGCAAATTATTCAGCTAGGGAAAATCAAATTATGGCAACGGTAACGGATAACAGCACACTCGAAGCACAATCGCGCAGCGCGGGCAACAAGAACGAAGCACGGCGCGTTCGCCGGGGCGGGAAAATTCCCGCCGTCGTCTACGGCGCCGGACAGGACTCCCTGCCGGTCGCAGTCGATCCCCGCCAGGTCACCCGCATCCTGAATTCGGAGACCGGGCACAACACCATTTTCGATCTCACGCTCGATGGCTCGAAGACCAAGGCCATGATCGTGGACTGGCAGTATGAGCCGATCAAGGGCAAGTTGCTGCACATCGACGTGAAACGGATCGCCATGGACAAAAAGCTGGCGGTCATGGTTCCCGTCGAACTGGTCGGCGAGCCGGCCGGCGTGAAGACGCAGGGCGGAATTCTCGAGCAGATGCTGCGCGAAGTCGAGATCGAGTGCTTGCCCGGAGATATTCCGAGCCACATCGACGTCGACGTCAGCGAACTGGTTTTCGGCAAGGTGTTGCGTGTGGCCGATCTGCCGCACAGCGACAAGTTCAAATTCCTTACCGATGAGAACCAGCCCGTCGCTCACGTAACCGTGGTGAAGGAAGAAGTGGTGGCGACTCCGGAAGCGGTGGCGGCGGAAGCTGCGACCCCGGCCGAGCCCGAGGTCATCAAGAAGGGCAAGCAGGAGACCGAGGAAGAAGGCGCGGCCACTCCCGAGAAGGCAGAGAAGGGCGAGAAGAAAGAGAAAAAATAAGCTACGAGCCGCGAGCTACGAGCTACGAGCGAAATGGCGTGAAACTGATCGTCGGGCTGGGCAATCCTGGGATCGAATATCAGTTCACGCCGCATAACCTCGGCTTCCTTACGATCGATCGGGTTGCCAGCGATCGCAACGTCGACGTGAGAAACCGGCAGTGCCGGGCGTTAACCGGTCGGACGCAGATCGGGGAAGAACCGGTTCTGCTGGCCAAGCCGGAAACGTTCATGAATTTGAGTGGCATCTCAGTGCGGGAGTTGCTGGCGGAGTACCAACTGAAGCCCGAGTCGGACCTGATCGTGATTTACGACGAGCTGGACCTGCCGCTGGGAACGATTCGCATCCGGCAGCGGGGTAGTTCGGCGGGCCACAACGGAATGGAATCGATTATCGGGGCGCTGGACACGCAGGAGTTTTTGCGCATCCGGCTGGGCATTGCGCCTGAGAAGAAGATTCTGAAGCCGTTCAGCAAGCGGCAACTGAAGGTGGTCGATGAAGTTCTCGACCTGGCCGCGGAAGCAGTGAAAGTGATTTTGACGGAAGGTCCGGCGGCCGCCATGAACCGCTTCAACCGCAAAAAGGAAGACCATGCGGAGCTGGACGCGACGTAGATTTGGGAGAGAAAACGAATGAATCGTACTTACGAACTGATGTTCATTGTCCGCCCCGACATGGCGGAAGAAGATCTCGACAAGCTGATCTCGACATTGGAAACAGCAGTCTCCAGCTCGGGCGGCACCATGAAGAACGTCGAAAAGATGGGCAAGCGGCGGCTCGCTTACACCGTTCGCCGCTTTCACGATGGAATGTACATCCTTCTCACGGTTGAGGGATCGGGCGGCCTGATCCACGAGCTCGAGCGCAGGTTGCGTGTGACCGAACCGGTGCTGAAGTTCATCAGCGTGCGCATCGACGAGGAGCAGAAGCGCCTCGACAAGATCAAGGCGCTGCGCGATGCCCGCAAGAAGGTTTCCGCGGCACCGGCGCCGGCACCCGCAGCACCTGCCGCTGAGGGCGGCGAGACGACCCCGGCTACGGTTTAAGAAAAGATGTCCCGGGCAGTGGTGCCTGGGCCACGCAATTCAAGAGCAAAAGGCTGCGGGCCGGAGTGCCCGCTCCATACAAGATGAAGGAGCATCATGGCTGACGAAACAAGAGCACCCGAAGCGCCGGCAGCATCGGAAGGACATAGCCAGCGCCCACCCTCCCGCGGACCGCGCCCCGGAGGTCCGGGCGGCCCCCGCGAAGGCGGTCGCAAGTATTTCCGGCGCAAGAAGGTTTGCAAGTTCTGCGTCGAGAAAATCGAAAACATCAACTACAAAGACGTGCGCCTGCTCGCGCAGTTCGTGGCCGAGAGCGGCAAGATCGTGCCGCGCCGCCTGACCGGAGTCTGCACACCGCATCAACGGCGGTTGTCGAGCGCGATCAAGATAGCGCGCAACATCGCGCTTCTGCCGTTTGCCGGACGAGCCCTGTAGTTGGATTGAGTAATTGCGAAATTTGGTAATTGAGTAATTGTAAGCACCCACTCGATTGCCTTCTCACCGTCGAAGACGGTGGCCTTTCAAATTACCCAATTACAACATTACAAAATTACTCAATTTTCAGGAGTTTTCCATGGAAGTCATTCTGAAAGAAGACGTACCGAAGCTGGGGTCGCGCGGCGACGTGGTGAAAGTTGCAGAGGGTTACGGCCGCAACTTCCTGCTCCCGCGCAAGCTCGCCATTGAGGCGAACTCCGCGAACAAGGCCGTCATCGAACAGATGAAGGCAGCCTCTGTCCGTCGCTCGGCCAAGGAGAAGGGTGAAGCTGAATCCCTGGCCAAGCAGTTTGAAGGACTCTCGGTCTCGTTCCAGCGCCGTTCGGGCGAAAACGACCAGCTCTTCGGATCGGTCACTTCGAGCGATATCGCCGAAGCGCTCGAGAAGAAGAGCTTTCACATCGATCGCCGCAAGATTCAGCTGCACGAACCGCTGAAGGCGGTGGGCGAGTTCGACGTGCCGGTGAAACTGCACAAAGATGTCACCGCGCACGTAAAGGTCATCATCGAAAAGGAAGCGGCCGAGTAGCTTCTCGAGGAACTTCGCCGCCCCCGGCCCCGTACAGGCGCTGGGGGCGCTTTGTTTATCGGCAAGAAACGTCCGGCGACAGCGTTTCATCGAATTTTTACGAAAGCCGTCCACGAGACTGACAGTCCGGAGCTGTTTTTGCTGTTTTGCACCGGATTTGGGGCACAACTAAGCATTTTGAAATGAGCAAGTTGGCGGGGCACCTCCCGGGAAGGCAAGAACCTTGCCAAACGCCTCCCGCCTACTGCTCACGCTTCGGGTGTTGATTCGTCCATTACTATGCAGGCCGGAGAACTTTGACCGCGGGCTTGCTGAGGATAGACGAACTGACATGCCGGCCGATGCGTGGGCGGTACCAATTACGGTTGGCGAACGTTCCTACCCGGGCGTAAGGGGCGCGGGCGTGAACAAGGGTAGCGGAACCCAGGACCCCGCCGCACGAACCCCCATGGCTGGGCAAGGAAGCCGCATCGACGACACGATGTTGATCCGCGAGGCGCAGCGCGGCAACCGCGCAGCCTTCGAGGAACTGGTTCGCCACTACGACCAGGCGGTTTTGCGGCTGGCGCTCCACCTCACCGGGTCGGAGCACGACGCGCAGGACATCTTCCAGGATGCTTTCCTGAAGGCCTACAAGAATGTAGGTAGCTTCCGCTTCGAATGCTCCTTCTACACCTGGATCTACCGCATCGTCACCAACCTCTGCCTCGATCATCTGCGCAAGCGCCAGGTCCGCAAGGAAGACGCTCCGGTCTCGACCGACGCGTCGGGCGAGGAGTACAGCCTGCTCGACCAGGTGCCCGATGGGCGTTCAGGCGCGAATCCGGAACGTGATCTGATGCGGCGCCAACTGGGCGACCGGATCAACTGTGCGCTCGACAGGCTCACGCCACGGGAGCGGATGGTTTTCGAGTTGAAGCACTACCACGGCCTCAAGCTGAGAACCGTGGGCGAGATTTTGCATACCACGGAAGAGACGGCGAAGAACACGCTCTTCCGGGCCACGCAGAAACTGCGGGGCGCGCTGTCGGACCTGCGTTAGTCCGGCGAAGAATTTATTTGGGAGGAACCCCGAAGGGGTGGCAATTATGAAGTGTGAATGGGTACAAGAGAATATTCTGCTCTACGTTTATAACGAGCTCGCCGACGACGCCCGTTACGAGCTCGAGCAGCACCTGGGCCGATGTCCGGGGTGCGCGGCAGAGCTGAAGTCGGCGCGCGCGTTCCACTCGACCCTGTCGAAGCAATCAGTAGCGGAGCCGACCCCGAATCTGCTGGCCGCGTCACGTATGCGGCTGCAGGAAGCGCTCGAGACGGCGCCCCAGGGCGGATGGTGGCAGCGACTTACGTTCGATCCGGCAAACTGGCTGCGCCAGGTACGATTCTCTCCCGCGCTGGCGGCGGTGATTTTCATGATTGGGTTTGGCGGCGGGATTGGGGCGATGTACCGGATGATGCCTATTAGCAACACTCCCATCGCAAATACAGACAGGGGCGATCCGATTACCCAGCCTGTTCAAGCCTCCATTACTGGTATCCGCTCCGTAGTTCAGGAACCTGGCTCCGACCAAGTGAACATCAAGTACGACACAGTCCAGACGCAGGAAGCCACCGGAAATCTCAACGACCAACGCATCCAGCAGCTTCTCCTCTTCGCGGCCCGCAGCAACTACAGTTCCGGCGTTCGCATGGATTCGGTCGACCTGCTGACGCAGAAGCCGAACGACACGCGAGTGCGCGAAGCGCTGATGTACTCGCTGCGTTATGACACGAATCCCGGCGTTCGCCTGAAGGCGATCGAGGGACTGGGATCGTACGTGAAGGACGACACGCGGGTGCGCGATGCGGTGCTGAATGCGCTGATGGCCGACCCCAACCAGGGCGTTCGCACACAGGCGCTGCTCCTGCTGAGCCCGGTGAAGGCCGACAGCAGCGTGCGCGCCGCATTGCAGCACCTGGCGGAAACCGATCAGAACCAGTACATCCGGTCGCAGGCGCGCACGGTATTGGCGCAGCTGCCGGAGATTGACTAAGAGATTCGTATCAGGGCATCGCTTTAGCGATGCCGTAAGGCAGTTGCAACGAATCCCCCCTTAGGGGCTGCGGAGTTTCTGGACTTCACCTCGCAACTGCAGTAGATATTCGGAGCCTCGGCTCCTAAAAAGGAGAACACGCCCCACTTCACGGGATTTGCTAGACCCTGAGGGTCGGCTGACAACGCCATGGTCAAGAAGTTCACACAAATCGCAGGAGTGCTCGTCGCGGCGGCATTCCTCGTTTCGATCGCAGCTGCTCAGCAGGTGCGGGTGTTCCGCGACGGTGATGCTTGGACCGAGGAAATCACCGGCTCCCTTTCCGCGAGCAAGATGCTTCACGTGCACGTGGATTTCGGTTCCGTTCGTGTGCAGGGCGGCTCTCAGCAGGACATTACCTACGTGATCCGCACTCGTTCCTATACGTCGAATGAGAAGCAGGCCCGGCGCGAATTTGAAGCCTACAAAATCAACGCCACTACGCAAGGGAATACCGCCATGATCGAGGGCGACTGGCAGGGGGGGCGCCATCACCTCTGCTCGGGTGAGTTCGTCATCAACGTGCCCCGCCACCTTGAGTCCGCCAAGCTGGAAACGGACGGCGGCGACCTCACAGTAAACGGCATCGTGGGCCGCGTGGAAGCTGAAAGCGGCGGAGGCAAGCTGCGCCTTGACGATATCGGCGGTCCCGTGAGCGCGCAGACCGGCGGCGACAGCATCGAGATCGGTACCGTTAATGGGGACCTGCACCTCGAAACCGGGGGCGGCCGGATCAACATTCAGAATGCCAAGGGCAAAGTTACAGCCACTACCGGTGGAGGCAACATCCTGCTGGTGTCCGGCGCGGGGGGAGCCGTACTCGAAGCGGGCGGCGGCAACATCGAAGTCCGCAAGTGCGGCGGCAAGCTGAGCGTGTCGACGGGCGGCGGCAACGTCGAACTGGGCGACATCTCGGGCCCCGTCGAGATCGGGACGGGCGGCGGCAGCATTCGGCTGGGTTGGGCCAAGGGCATGGTTCGCGCGGAAACCAGCGCCGGACGAATCGAGCTGAACGGCGTTTCCTCGGCCCGCGCCGAAACAGGGGCCGGCGCCATTCTCGCCAAGTTCATCTCATCCAGCGGAGAGCGTACCGACTCCGTTCTGGAAACATCGGCGGGCGACATCATCGTCTACATTGCACCCGATGTGGCAATGACGATTCGCGCTAGCATCGACCTCGCCAACGGCCACACGATTTCGTCCGACTTCAAGGACATCCTAGTGAACAGCGAAGGCGGTGACTGGCCCGGGCCCAAGAGCTTCACGGCGGAAGGCAAGCTGAACGGAGGCGGCCCCACCCTCAAGGTGCGGACCACCACTGGCGATATCAAGTTCCTGCGCGCCAGCCGCTAACGGATTGCGCGGCGTGGAGCTATCCGCGCCGCGAGTTTTGATTCAGCAAGCAGCGGAAAAATTGCTGGAGGTTCCCCTATGCGCTCACCCATCGTGCTCTCCGCACTTCTGGTTTCCCTGAGCCTGCCGATGTTGGCCTCGGAATGTAACGTGGTCGACCGTCTGAGCGGCCCGTATGCGTTCAGCGTGGTGGCCTCCGACACGGGATTCCCGGCCGACGAGGAAAACACGGGCGCCTACATGGGCGTGGACATCGCGGACGTTACTCCGGAACGCCTGGCGGCGCTGAAGCTGAAGGATGAGCGCGGCGTCGAGGTCACAATGGTCGACCAGGACGCTCCCGCCGGCAAGGCTGGGTTGCGGGAGCACGACGTCATCCTCAGCATGAACGGGACGAACGTGGAGAGCGGCGCGCAACTTCGGCGCATGATTCGCGAGACCCCCGCCGGCCGGGTCGTAACGCTGGGAGTGAGCCGCGACGGCCAGCCTATGACGCTGAAGGTGCAGCTTGCCGATCGTCACAAGTCGGTGGCGTGGGGTCCGAAGCCGAAAGACTTCAAATTTGAAATGCCTCCCATGCCCCCGATGCCGGAGCTTGACATGCCGGTCTCGGTGGTGGTGGCTCACTCCTCCATGCGCAGCGGCCTGATGGTCGAAAACATCACGCCGCAGCTGGGCGAATTCTTCGGCGTAAAGAACGGGAAAGGCGTCCTGATTCGTTCGGTGGAGAAAGGCAGCCGGGCGGACAAATCCGGGTTCCGCGCCGGCGACGTGATCGTGCGCGTCAATGACCAGCCGGTCAATGATACGAGCGACTTCAGCCATGCGATTCGATCGGTCACGAGCGGCAGCGTAACTGTGGGTGTGATTCGCGAGAAGCGCGAGCAGAATCTAACGTTGCCGCTACCCGAACGCAAGGATTCAGGCGGCATGCAGGAAGAAAGTTTTGACGCTCCCGAATTCGACGCCGAAGCTACTGTCGATTGGGTGAAATTGCGCGACGAAATGGCACAGCTTAAGCCGCAATTGCAGTTTGCGTTCCAGGAGTCGCGGCGCGCCATCGAAGAAGCCCAGCCCGAGATCGAGAAGGCCCAACGCGAGGCCCAGGAAGAACTGGAGCGCGCGAAGCCCGAGATTGAGAAGGCGTTGCGCGCAGCGGAAGATGCCGCCAACGAAATGCGCACGGAACTCTGCGAGAAAGAACGAGAGCTGCGCCAACAATCGCAAAGATTGCAGAAGGAACTAGGCAAGCCACGTCGCGAAAGTCTGCGTCAGAATCGGCGCATGCTGGAGCGTCTGCGGCATGAGCTGCACGGCGACTGGATGCAGATCTAGACTGTAGCGCCGCTTGCCGCAGCCTTGCAGGACGTCGGTCCCAGCAATACGCGATTCCGGCCGCACTGCTTCGCCGCATACAGCCCCGCGTCGGCGGATTTCACCAACTCATCGCGTGTTGTGCCGTGGTCGGGAAAGGTCGCGACTCCGGCGCTGATCGTCACGCTTTGCGGGACTCCCGGGAACTGCCAGCTCTCCACCATGCGGCGCAGCTTTTCAGCTACGGCCAGCGAGTGCTGCGGATTGGTCTGTGAGAGCAGGATGGCGAATTCCTCCCCACCGTAGCGGCAGACCACGTCGATCTTGCGCAATTGCTGGTGGAACATGGAAGAGACCTGGCGGAGTACTTCATCTCCCAACAGGTGGCCAAATGCGTCATTCAAGCGTTTGAACTGGTCGATATCGACCATCAACACAGCCATTCCCGTGTTGAAGCGGCGTGCGCGATCGATTTCTTCCACCACCCGCATCTCGAAATAACGGCGGTTGAAGATTCCGGTGAGCCCATCCAGGTAGGCGAGCTGTTTCACTCGTTCAACGTAGTGCGCGTTCTGGATGGCAGTGGCACAAATATCGGCGACAGCTTCCAGGGATTCCACATCGTTCTCATGAAAGTTTTGAGGCTGCTCGCTTTCCAGCATGAGGACACCCAGGGTCTGGCCGAACGAGACAAGTGGTATGCACATGCGCGAACGCGTTTCCTCATAGAAGCTCACATACTCGGGAGAAGCGTGGACATCATGCTCGATCAACGTTTTCCCCGACGACAGTGCCGCTCCCCACAATCCGGCTCCGGCAGGCATTCTTCCGCCGAACCCTGCGCAAGCCGTGAACCGTCCCTCACCCGCTCGTAGGAGCAAATCGTCTCCATCCCGCAACAACACCGAGACGTGCCCAATCTGAAAGCGATGCTGAATCACTGAGCAGACCTTGATGAGCAGTTCTTCCTGATCGAGGACGGCGGTCGTCTCGCGTGCGATGGCATTGATGACTTCAAGGTGGCGCGCTCTTTGGCGTTCCAGCGAGTAGAGCTGCGCGTTCTGCAGTGCCATCGAGGCTTGCGTGGAAAACAAGGTCAGCAGGTCGATGGTCTCTTTATCAAAGTGATCGGGATTTTCGCTCTGGCAGTCGAGAACGCCAACCACTTCGTCCCGCACCATGAGCGGCACCGCCAGTTCGGAGCGGGTGCTGCGCGCGGACGACACGTACTGGGCATGCTGCGAAACGTCAGCGGCATAGATAGGACGCTTTTGCGTGGCGGCAGCCCCGGTCAGTCCCTGCCCAATGGGCAAGCGCAAGGTCTCCAGTCCTGGATCCCAGCCAATCTGGCAGCGCGGGTAGAGTTCCTGCTTGTCTTTGTCGAGCAACAGGATGGCCACGTTCTGCAGGTGAAAATAGTCACGCGCAATCGCCAGGATCTGCCGCAGGACCTCGTCGAGGTCAAAGGTAGACAGAACCGCCTGGCTCGCGTCGTAAAGAATGGCGATCTTGGGCATTCGCTCGATGGATTTTAGCGGTTTTGAGAGGCGTTACCGACGTTCCGAAAGTAACCATGCCCAGGAAAGGCGAGGAAGGCGCCGCTGGGTGTGCCCGAACCAGGCGTTCAAAGCGGCTTTCAGCGGGAATCCGGCCATCCCGATCTTCGGTGCCGCCACCACTGAGCGGTGCGAATCAATCCAAAAGCGACGACGCAAAACCAGAAGTCGACCACCAGGCCGAGATCGACCTGGAACAGGCGGTGCCGAGCCGCAGGCGGCAGCGAGGGCATGAGAACGTAGTAGGCTGCGTTGCCGAGCAGCACCGCGAGCAGCGATTGCACGAAATTGCCCATCACCGATAGTTTAGACACCGCGAGGCTCCGGAATGGAGTCAGCCTGCGGGCACCCTCTCCGAAGCCGAACTCCCTGTTAACATTTCTGGTCGGCCCCCTCATGCTGGAACTCTCGACGCCGGTTCAGTACATCAAAGGCATCGGACCTCGACTCGCAGAGGTACTGAGCGCCAAAGGCATTGTGACCGTCGCCGATCTCCTTTTTTATCTGCCGTTTCGATACGAAGACCGGCTGAATCCCCGCGGCATCGCCGAACTGCGCCCCGGGGAAATGGCGACGGTGATTGCCGAAGTGCGCAACTCGGGACTCTTCCGCACCCGACGCATGCCTATCTTTCAGATGACGGCTGGGCAGGGTCGCGCACGCATAAAATGTTTGTGGTTCAACGGAACCTACCTGCGCGACCTCTTCAAGCCCGGGCAGATGGTGGCGCTCTACGGGAGAGTTGAAACCGATCGCACCGGCGAGTTGCAGATCATGCAGCCGCAGTTCGAAATCCTCGGCGAGCCCTCCGAAGATGGATCGAGCGACGCGGTCGATCAGAAACAAGCGGCGTCACTGGAAGTCGGTCGCATCGTTCCCATCTACGAGTCTGCAGGAAACGGGCGCCTGACTGCGCGCTGGTTCCGGCGCATCATTCGGCAGGCGCTCGAAAACATCCCGCAGACTCCGCCCGACCCCATCCCCGCCGCAGTCCGTTCGCGGATGAGCCTCATTTCGCCCCTGGAAGCCATGTGGAAGGTGCACTGGCCGGATGCGGGAGAAAGCCTCGCTGATCTGCAGTCGTCCCGTACGCCCGCGCATCTCCGGCTGATTTTTGAGGAACTCTTCTTCGTAGAATTGGGACTCGAGTTCCGTCGCAGGCAGATGAAAGCGCAAACTGGAATACCCTTTCGCCTCGAGGAGCGCGCGCGCGAAGCTATCAAGAAAATTCTGCCCTTTCACCCCACCACGGCGCAAAAGCGCGTGCTGAAGGAAATCGCCGCCGACATGGAGAAGCCATATCCCATGCGCCGTCTGTTGCAGGGCGACGTCGGATCGGGCAAGACGATTGTGGCATTCGAAGCGGCGATCATCGCCATCGAGAACGGCTGCCAGGTCGCGCTGATGGCGCCCACGGAGATCCTGGCCCAGCAACATTATTTTTCCGCGCGGCGGATTCTCGAAAGCGCCGGATACCGCATCGTGCTGCTGACCGGATCTGTCGAACAAGATCGCAAGCGCGATATCCGGCGACATATCGCGCAGGGCAACGCGCACCTGGTTATCGGGACACACGCCCTGCTGGAAGAAAGCGTGGAGTTCTCAAAACTTGGGCTCGTCATCGTCGACGAGCAGCACCGTTTCGGCGTGCTGCAACGGCTGAAGCTGATGCGGAAGACCTATGAAGAGCCGGGGGAAGGCGCTAGCAAAGCTCGGTCCACGAAAGCGCCGTCTGGAAATTCGACCGAGCCTGCCGAGCCGGATGTCCTGGTGATGACTGCCACTCCGATTCCGCGCACACTGGCCCTCACGTTATATGGAGACCTGGATCTGAGTGTGCTTGATGAACTGCCGCCCGGCCGCACGCCCATCGTGACCCGGAGGGTATCGGACGAGCGCTCTTCTGAAGTGTGGGACTTCGTTCGCAAACAGGTCCTTGGCGGACATCAAGCGTACGTCGTCTATCCTGTGATTGAAGAAAATGAAGAGCGCGAACTGAAGGCCGCGCTCAAGATGTACAAGGAGCTGAGCAACAAGATTTTCGCAGACCTGAAGGTCGGCTTGCTTCATGGACGCCTCGACAATGACCTGAAAGAACAGGTCATGCGCCGCTTTGCCTCAGGAGAGCTGAACATTCTGGTGGCTACGACCGTGATTGAAGTGGGCGTCGACGTTCCGAACGCCACCGTCATGGTGATCGAGCACGCCGAGCGCTTCGGGCTTTCGCAACTGCATCAGCTGCGCGGGCGCATCGGACGAGGCTCGGGCAAGTCGTTTTGCATCCTGATGACCGGCGGGAAGGTTTCCGAAGAGGGAGAGCGCCGTCTGGACGCGATGGTGCGCACCAACGATGGCTTCCAGATCGCGGAACTCGACCTCGAACTGCGCGGCCCCGGGGAATTTTTCGGCACACGCCAGGCGGGCATGCCGAGCTTCCACGTCGCCAACCTGATCCGCGACCGCCAGATTCTGGAAGCCGCCAAGCGTGAAGCCGCTGCAGTGCTCGCGGGGCCGGGCGCAGATATTTCTCAGCAGGAGATCGACCGGGCGGTCCGCCATATGCGCACACGCTGGCAGACTACCTTCGGGCTGGTGGAAGTAGGTTGATGCAATCGCACCGCACTTTTTGCTTGCCCGTCCGCTTTCTCATGACAGAACATGATGCGGCGTCACCGCGCCTTCTTAGAAGGGTGCGCACGAACATGATGTGGTCCCTGGCGATCGCTCGTGGCTCGTAGCTCGAAGCTCTCAAGCTCCCATGGCTCAAACCGCGATCGGCAGCATACTGATTATTATTTCGTGCATCGTGAGCGCGTTGTTCGCGCTGGCCATCTTGCGCCGCTACTGGGCCCCCAGTACGCGGGCGGCGCACAATGACGTCGTCGGTCCGAATGTCAGCGTCATTGGTACGACCTACGCTGTGCTGATCGCATTCATGCTCTCCGGCGTGTGGACGAATCTGCAGGCGGCGCGCCTGAATGCCGAGCAGGAAGCCAACAACCTGGTGAACATTTTCCGCTTCGCCTACCAGTTTCCGCCGGAATCGCGAACCCAGGTGCAGACGCTGGCGCGCCAATACTGCGAGGCAATGATTGCGGACGAATGGCCCGCCATGGCCAGAGAGTCGCAGAGCCCGAAGGCGCATCAACTTACGCAGCAGCTGTGGCGGGCCCTGACCACCGTGCAGCCGCGCAACCCCGGGGAGCAGACCGTGATGGATCACTCGCTCTCGGAACTCACCGGCATGACCGAACACCGCCGCATCCGCCTGCTGCAGAGCCGCCAGCGCCTGCCCGCGATGTTGTGGGCGGTGCTGATCGTGGGTGGGCTCGTGACGGTGGGATCGATCTGCCTGTTTTACGTGGAAAACTTCAAGCTGCACGTAGTGCAGGTTTTTGAAATCAGCTTCCTGCTGTCGCTGATGCTGGTCGCGATTGCCTCGATTAATCGCCCCTATCAAGGGGATGTGCACGTCAGCCCCGAGGCTTTTCAGTACGCGCTGGATACCATGAACGAACCTCCACCTGGCGTCGACGCGAACCCGCCCAACGCGGCGTCTCCGCGCTAACAACTAGCGGTCCAGTGTGGCGTCGAGCGTGAGTTCCGACCCAGCTGTGACCGTAATGTCCTTGGTCCAGGGCTTGAATCCCGCTTTCTCGCATCGGAATGAGTGCTTGCCGGGCGCCAGCTTCAACTTCGCCGGCGTGTAACCCATGCTCTCGCCATCGACGAACACCTCGGCGAGGTAAGGGACGGAACTGATGCTGACCAGGCCGGTGGGCGGCTCGGGCGCGGGAGGCGGCGGTGTAGGCTCCGGTGCGGGCGCGGGTGCGGCGGCGGGCTTCTCGGGCGCAGCGGGCTTATCGTCGAAGCCGATCATCGAATGCTTCGATTCCTCGGTCATGGCGGCTTCCTTTTCCGCCGTCAGTTCACGCGTCGTCCATGGGTCGAGCATGGGCGCGGTCTTGGCCGACACGACGCGCAATTTGTAGTCCTCCCCGGTGGGCGCTTTCAAGAACATGCGGTCGCCCACGATTTGGGCGCGCACGGGCGCGTGCTTGACCCACTCGGGGGGCGGCGGGGGCTGCGATTTGTCGAGGGTGTAGACGCCCTGCAGGATTTTGTCCTTGATGTGGATGCGAATCGTGCAGACGGTCTCCTCTTCCTGGATGGGTGTGTTCACGATCCAGACAGAGGTGCGCGTATCGACGGTCTTCTTTACCTCGACGATACGGGCCTGCTGCCAGGGGGATTCGGCGGCAAAGGAAAGAAGTGAAATGAATACCAGGCTGAGAGTTGCGCCGCAGCGCACAATACGTTGCATTTTGGGCATTCGGCCAGACATAGGTTAAAACTGGGCCTACTGCTTGTAGTCTAGAGAGCGCCGGGACAGGGGTCAATTCCAGCGGCGATTGAGGGCTGGTCTCAGCTCGAGGCCTTCGCGCCCTGCCGTACGCCCAGCAACTCACGCATGCGCCGGGATAGATTCACGGCCAGGGAGCGATAGAACCGCGAACCCAGGTGAGGGTACAGCTCAAACACGTCCGTCAGGGCGGACCATTCGATGGCGCACACTTCCAGTGTGTCGGATGATGCGGTGACGCTCGCGCTGGCTACGCCGTTTTCCAGGAAGGCCATTTCGCCACACACTTCGCCCGCCTCCAACTGCGCGATGAAAGCCTTGGAAGTGGCCGCTTCGACGCGCGCCTGTCCTTTCACGAGCAGGTAAACGGTCTTGTTCTGCTTGCCGGCATGAATCAGGGTCTCGCCTTTTTTGAAGGCGGTTCGCTTGGCGCGATCGACGATCAAAACCCAGTCGTTAGGCGTCAGGTATTCCAGGCGATGATTCGCCGTGCGCAATACCGACAACAACTCCTCATGGGCAGCGTCTTTTTTTTGAGGACTCATGGTTGCTGTTCGACCCCCCAAGCGCCATCGAACAGCTGGGCCGGTTGACGGCGAGAATAGCAGAAAAGCCCCATGTTCCACAGGTAACCAAAGATTGACCGGGTAATGGCGACTCCCCGATTTGCCCTGCGGGGCGTCCTTTTGAGAAGGTGGAGGGCTGCAAAATTACTGACTGCGGGAGAAACGTCGCCCATCATGTCCACGCTGAAAGAATTCAAATGCGAAATCTGCGGAACGGTGTCGGCCAATCCGATCCACTGGTTCGTGATCGAGTGCGGGGACCTGAAACTCTCCGTCCACAAGTGGGACCTGGAGGTAGCGAGCCGGCCGACGGCTCGCCACTTCTGCGGTGAAGCGCATGCCCAGGTCTTCATCAGCCGCTGGTTCGACTCGGTGTGCGTGCCGCCGAAACGCTGACCCGCCCAGGCCCGGCTTTCGACGATTCCGCGCTTGCCATGTAAAATTGAAGAGCATGGCAGGTGCGTCGCAACTGATTCAGATCGATCTGGCTCCTCCCGTCCGGCAACCCAAGCCGGAGTGGCTGCGCGCTAAGGCTCCAGTCGGCGACAACTTCCACAATCTGAAGAAGCTGGCTCGCGGTCTGGGATTGCACACGGTGTGCGAGTCGGCACAATGCCCCAATATCGGGGAATGCTGGAATCACAAGACTGCAACCTTCATGTTGCTGGGCGATATCTGCACCCGGCGTTGCGGATTCTGCGCCGTGCCCAAGGGCCGACCCGAAGCCATTGACTGGGACGAGCCGCAACGTGTTGCCGAAGCCGTGGCGACGCTTGGCTTGAAACACGCCGTCGTGACCAGCGTGAATCGCGACGATGATAACGTGGGGGGCGCGAAGATTTTCGCGGAGACCATCCGGCAGATTCGCGAAGTCACTCCAGATTGCCGCGTCGAGGTGCTGATCCCGGATTTTCAAGGACTGGAAGAACCGTTGCGCATCGTGCTCGAGGCTCGGCCTGACGTTCTGAACCACAATACGGAAACCGTTCCGCGGCTTTACAGGGCGGTGCGGTCAGGCGCACGCTACGAACGGACGCTCGATCTTTTGGAAAACGCCAAGGAATTTGCGCCTGGCATGGTGACCAAGAGCGGCGTCATGGTCGGCCTGGGCGAGTCCATGGAAGAATTGATCGAAGTCTTCCGCGATCTGGGCGAGCGCAAGGTCGACATCCTGACGGTCGGCCAGTACCTGCGACCTTCCAAAGACCATCTCCCCATTGCGCGCTTCTATACGCCCGTCGAGTTCCAGTACATGAAAGACGAAGCCCTCCACTTCGGATTCCAGCACGTGGAGTCGGGACCGCTGGTGCGCTCGAGCTATCACGCACACGAGCAGGCCGCATCGACCACATCTGCTCTGCTCTAGTTAACTCCCTAGAACCGAATTCTTGAGTGCCAGCCCGAACCGCATGACTCGACCATCCTTTGTACTTTGCAATGGGTCGATGCTCACAGGCTCAGGCCGCGGACTCGCCTCGGTATGAGCGGAGTCGGAAGCGAAGTCTTACGCTAAGCCCTTGCTCCTCTTGTACTCGTCGAACTTGTCAAGGAATCGGTCAATGTCATTCTTCTGCAAATAGTAGGGCGTCGAAAGGCGAAGCTTGTGCGGGTCGCCGCCACGGATGCGGATCTTGTGCGTCTTCCACAGCCAGTTCTCCAGATCCATGCGCGGAACCGGCGGCACGTTGACGCTTACAATCGCGCAGCGTAGAGAAGGGTCGAGCGAGGTCCACGACTCGGCGCCGCGCTTCTTCATTTCGTCGAGGATGTAGTCAGCCAGATGGCGGTGGCGGCGTTCGATGCGTTCCATGCCAATGTCGTTGGCCAGTTGGATGGCGGCGCGCAGACCCCAGAGGGCGGGCACGTTCGAAGTGCCGATGCGCTGGAACCGTTCGGCGCGAATCTTGGTGTCATCCCATCCTTCGGTTGCGATCGTGTTCCAGAGACGATCCATGACCTCGTCGCGAACGTAGAGGAATCCGGAACCCTTCGGCGCTTGCAGCCACTTGTGCGGGCTCGCGGAGTACATGTCGCAGCCGAGTTCCTTGATGTTGAGACGCATCATGCCGGGGACGTGGGCTCCGTCCACCGCAGAAAGAATTCCCTTGGTGCGAGCGAGGGCCGCGAGTTCCTTCGCAGGCAGGATGACTCCCGAAAACGTCGTGATGTGGCTGAAGAAGAGCACGCGGGTGCGCGGCGTGATCGCATCGTTGAACAGATTGAGAACCTGCGCCGCGTCCTTTACCGGGCGGGGAAGGGTGACCTTCTTCACAACGACTCCGTAGCGCTTGGCCTTGAGATCCCACGGATGCTCACCTCCGGGATGCTCCTGGTCGGTCATCAGTACTTCATCGCCAGGCTTCATATCAATGCCGTTGGCGATGTAGCTGTTCGCTTCGGTCGCATTGCGTAACAGCGCAATCTCGTCACGCGTGGAACCCACGAACCCGGCGAGCGGGTCGCGGAAATCGTTCCACGCGGCGTAACCCCAGATGGGATAGTCTTCGGGATCCTGCTCGTCCATTTTCTCCGTCGTCGTGTAACCGTCGAAGATGGCGCGCAGCACGGGCGCGGGGCTGGAGCCTACCGTGCCGTTGTTCAAGTAGACTTCGTCCTCGGGAATCAGGAACTGGCGGCGCATCTCGGCCCAGTACGCGTCTTCGTTCTTGTCGAGCAGTGCATGCTCGGGCAGTGGCGGAGTCTTTTCGAGCTGCGCCAGCAGGCTGCCACCGAAGGCGAGCGACGCAGCGACTCCAGTGGCAGCGGTGGAAAGAAAATGACGGCGGTCGAGCATGAAGCCTCCGGACCATAGACGAACAGAACGCGCTATGGTACGACCGCGCGCCGCCAGGAACAAGGACCGTCCTTTACTTGAAGAAGGCGAAGACCCATCTGGTCAATGAATGTAATAGGGATATTTCACCATTTTGTGGCTGGGGATTAGACCATCGGCGTAGCTGTTCACGTATTCGAAAGGAGGCATGCATGGCTCGAGTTGATAGTTGTGCAATCGGACTCACGCGCCGAAGCTGGCTCGAACTCGGGATCGCAACCGCATTAGGGACCTCCTTGGGTGCAGTGCCGGTTCATTCACAATCCCTGCCTGAAAGCTGCGCCCCTCTCATTCCCCAAGACCACGAGCCTTCGAACGGTGGATCGTGTCCGTCTCCCATTCCTTGGCTCGATAAAAATGGAAATCAACAATCAACCCGCTGGACCGAATGTCGAGCTCTCGAACATCTATCACTTCAAAGGAAAGCTGGCCCGCTGCAGCGGCTTTCACGGGACGGGCGCAGATAACCAGGGCAATCGTCATGCATGGGGAACACCGACTACTGACTACAGCTACATGGCGGGCGAGTACTGGGCGGCGCGGCAGGCGCACCAAGGCGTATTCACCCACACCTGATTGACGCTATTCAAGGGACAGGCTGTCCCTGCGAACCAAGTTCATGATTTCCATTCCCCGATCTCGGCCGAAGGTCTTTACTGGGTCGCTCCAGTGCCTACGGGCGGGCTAACCTTCAGCGCGGACGGAAAGACGGCCACCCTGCAGATGACCAACGTACCTATCATCGACCAGCCGCGTTGGCCGGCAATGGATGCTGAAACCACCCCGGCGTTTCTCGACTTCAAGCTCGTTTTTACTTCCACTGAGGAATCGGTCAAATACGAAGACCCGACACGGCAGTATCGGTTTGAAGGCTTTAAGGCGATCGCGAAATTGGAAGCGAGTGTGCAAGTGCCATCGATCGACTTCGCATTCAAGACTGATCCGCTCGACACGTCCAAATGCGATTTTGCGGTGATGGGGGTGGAAGTGAATGGCCAATATTACGAACCCGGTAAGGGCTGAATATCTCGTTCGTTTGAACCATTGGACAACGCTTTAGTGGCGATTCACCGAGACCGCTCCCCGCGTAGTTGGTGAAATGGAAGGCGTTTGCATTCCTTGACTACGACGGAAAGGCCCAGGCGCGGGAGCCCATTCAATCGCCGCACCGGCGTGCTCCGGTGCTTACGTGGGCGGTGGCGCCCACGGTCTGCCTGATTCTGCCAAGCTTTGACCTACCACACCCGGCAAGCATTCGCCCGAACCATCGCCGCATCTGTCTTGCATTTGAACGCTTCGCGGAACTCCGGCATGTTCGACACCGTCCCGTTCACGCGAAACTTCCCCGGGGAATGCGGATCGATATTCGCCAGGTAGCGCGAGATCTGGTCGGTGCGGTTCTGGCACCACAGGTTCGCGAAGCCCAGGAAGAAGCGCTGCTGCGCAGTGAAACCGTCGATCGGAGCGGGCTCCTTTCCGGTGAAGGAATCGAGCAGCGCCATGTAGGCGATACGGAGGCCGCCGTTGTCGGCCGTGTTCTCTCCGAGCGTCAACTTGCCATTCAACTTCACATCAGGCAGCGGGCTGTAACTGGCGTATTGATCTCTTACGCAACTGGTACGCTTCTCGAATTCTTCTTTATCTTTGCTCGTCCACCAATCTTTAAGATTCCCATCCGGATCGAACTTCGCGCCTTCGTCGTCGAAGCCATGCGTGAGTTCGTGCCCGATGGCGGCGCCGATGGCGCCATAGTTGAGAGCGTCGTCGGCCTGGTTGTCGAAGAAGGGCGGCTGCAGAATTCCCGCCGGAAAGGTGATGTTGTTCTGCAGGGGGTTGTAACTCGCGTTCACCGTCATCGGTGGGTACGGCCAGTCGCCTTTGTCCACCGGCTTGCCGACTTTGTTGAGATCGCGCTGGAAGGCGAACGTATTTGAGCGCTGCGAATTTCCCAGCGCGTCGCCGCGCACGATTTTCAGCGCCGTATAGTCCTTCCACTTATCCGGATAGCCGATGCGGTTGGTGATCGCCTTCAGTTTCACCAGAGCTTCTTTCTTGGTATCGTCGCCCATCCACGACAACGTCTGGATGTCGCTACCAAGCGCCTTCTCGAGCGCGTTCACCATCTTCAGGGTGCGGGCCTTGCCTTCCGGACCGAAGGTGTCGGCAACGTAGATCTGCCCAATGGCTTCTCCCAGATCGCTGGTCGCGGCGCGCACGCAACGCTTCCAGCGCGGAGGCAACTCCTTGGTGCCTTGCAGAGTCTTGCTGTAGAAGTTGAAATTCTCGTTCACAAAGGCCGCCGGAAGGATCGCGGCGTTGCTGTGCACTACATGCCAGCGCAGGTAAGTCTTCCAGTCGTCGAGCGAGGTGGACTTCAGGGTGGCGTCGAACTGCTTGAAGAAATCCGGCTCCGCGACGTTCAGCGACTCCACAGGAGGAGCACCGATACCCTCCAGGTACTGCGTCCAGCCGAACGACGGATTGAGTTCCGCCAGTTCTTTGGTCGACATCTTGTGATAAATCTTCTCGGGCTCGCGCTGGCTGGTGCGATCGAGCGACCCTTTGGCCAGCGCTGTCTCGACGTCCATTACGACCTTGGCTTCCGCCGCGGCTCTGTCGGCCGGGTCGCCCAGCAGCTCGAACATTTTCTGCACGTGCGCCAGGTATTGCTTGCGGATCTCGACGGACTTTTCGTCGTCTTTGAAGTAGTAATCGCGGTCGGGCAATCCGAGACCGCCCTGCTCGGCGGCAGAAATGATTTGCCGGGCGTTTTTGTAATCAGGCTGCGATCCGAAATCGAAAAACGCGCTGATGCCGTCGCGATGCAGGGCGATGGCCTCTTTCGCGAATTCATCTTTCGACTTAAGCGCCGTCACCCGATCCAGCGTCGGCTGCAATGGCTTGGTTCCTGCTTTTTCGATCGCGCCCTCGTCCAAGCAAGAGAAGTAGTAGTCCCCGATTTTCTGTTCGATGGGGCTGCGCTTGGGATCATCTTTGGAATCCTTATCCAGGATGCCGCGCACGATAGTCTCGCCACGATCCTGGAGTTCGTTGAAGCGGCCCCAGGACGGGCGATCACTCGGAATCGGATTTTGCGCCTGCCACTTGCTGCACGCGTAGGCGTAGAAGTCCGTGCAGGGATCGACATTCTTGTCGAGCATGTCGGGGCTGAAGCGGATGGTTTGCACCGGGGCGGGAGTGCTGGTCTGGGCAATTGCCAACGTGCAAGCAAGAGCTATCAGCACTGTCACAGCAACTTTCGACTTGAGCATGAGTTCCTCGATGGGAGAAATTTCGGGAATCCCTGGGATGAAGCAGAGCAAACACAGCAGAATCGTCAGTGGATAGACGTGCGGGGACGCCCGTCTATCCATCAAAGAAAAACTTTACTCAACCTACTCCGCCGGACGATCCACCATCATCGGCTGCGGCTTCTTCACTTCAACCCCGTTCGGCGCTGGATTGGTGGGCGACGACCCCAGGTTGATGGGCCGCGCCGGCTCCTGGCGCGCGGCGGCAGCGCGTTCGTCCCACTTGCCGAAAATCATCTTTCCGGCCGTAGTCTGCAGCACTGACGTCACGGAAATGTCGATCGTCTTGCCGATCATCTTGCGCGCGTTGTCCACGACCACCATGGTGCCGTCGTCGAGGTAGGCGACGCCCTGGTTATATTCCTTTCCCTCTTTGAGAATGAACACGCGCATGGTCTCGCCCGGCAGAACGATGGGCTTCAGCGAATTGGCCAGCTCGTTGATGTTGAGCACGGCCACGCCCTGGAGCTGCGCCACCTTGTTCAGGTTGAAGTCGTTCGTGATGATCTTGCCTTCGTACAGCTTGGCGAGCTCGATCAGCTTCAGGTCGACTTCGCGGACACTGGGGAAGTCGTCTTCCACGATCTGGATGTTGAGCGACGCGACCTTCTGCAGACGCTGCAGGATGTCGAGCCCCCGGCGCCCTCGGTTGCGTTTGAGCGAGTCGGCCGAGTCGGCGACCAGCTGCAGCTCACGTAGCACGAACTGCGGGATCACGATGACGCCGTCGAGAAAGCCAGTTTCGGCGATGTCGGCGATGCGGCCGTCGATGATCACGCTCGTATCCAGAATCTTGTAGCTCTTCTTCGACTGTTTCTCGCCGCCGAAGATGCCACCCAGCGCCGCCAGATTCAGCAGGTCGCCCTTGTTGGCCCCGACGATCAGGCCGACGTAGGCCATCAGCAGCATCACCATGATCTGCAGGAAGCTCTGGGTGTGGCCTTCTGGAATGCTGGTGCGAATGACCAGCGCGAACAGGTAGGCACCGATGATTCCGAGAATGCTGCCGATCGCTGCCCCGATCAGCCGCTTGAGGCTGACCAGTCGCAACCGCCACTCGAACACGATGACCGCGAGCCCGATGACAGCGCCAAGTCCGGCATCAAAAGTAGCGCTGCGACCGAAGGGCTGAATGAAATAACAGGCAATTGCAACAATAAGAACAAATAAAACCCGTACCAGTACCAAGTCCACGAGTATGGACCTCCCCGGGTTTGCCTTCCGCCGATCTGATGGCGAAGAACACAAATCCCGCGTCGGCCCCTTATCGCTCCGAGGCCAACGATCTGTAAAAGCGGAGCAATAAATGAGGGATAAGAGCGGCGCTCCGCGGACCAGGCGCCGCAATCGACGCCCGGCCAACTGCCATAACCGAACGCAGTATATACCTTTCTCAAAACCCGAAACAGTGCCAACAGCCCATGAATGGGGCGTTTTCAGGACCTTGCACGTTGGTGACGCGGGCGATGGCAAACCCGTGTCCTGTTACACTTTCAGCCATGAAGGCTATTGTCATCACGCGCTTAGGTGGTCCCGAGGTGCTCGAACTTCGTGAAGTTCCCGAACCGGTCGCGAGCCCCGGGCAGGCGCTGGTTCGTGTGGAGGCCGGGGGCCTCAACTTCGCCGACCTGATGACTGCTCAGGGCGGCTATCCCGGCGCCCCAAAACCTCCCCTGGTTGCCGGCCGGGAGTTTGCCGGCGTCGAAGAATCGACGGGGCGCAGGGTGATGGGCTACATGCAGTGGGCAGCGTTTGCCGAGAAAACAAGCGCGCGCCCGGATTTACTTTGGCCCGTCCCGGAAGGATGGAGCCCCGAGCAGGCGGCCGCGTTCCCCGTGAACTACTTCACCGCCTACTTCGCATACTGGGAAGCTGGCTTCTTCACGGGCCGGGCGCGCGGCAATCGAGTGCTGATCCATGCCGTGGCGGGAGGCGTGGGCACGGCGGCCGTCCAGATCGGAAAGATCCTGGGAGCCGAGATGTACGGCACGTCTTCATCGGAAGATAAACTCGCACGCGTGAAAGACCTAGGCCTGCAGCACGGGATCAACTACAAAGAGCTCGACTACGAAGAGGCCATCAAAAAGATGACCGGAAGCGAAGGGGTCGACGCCGTTTTTGAAATGCTGGGCGGCGAGCACACCGCCAGAAGCATTCGTTGCCTGCGCGACTTCGGCAAAGTCATTCAGTACGGAACCGCCACCGGTAAGCAGCCGCAACTTGATTTGCGCGCGCTTTACTCGAAGGCCGCCAGCGTGCAGGGCCTATGGCTCACATATCTGTCGAGCAAGCGCGACCTGATGGAGCAGGCGTGGAAACAACTTTCCCAATGGATCGCCGAAGACAAATTACATCCGGTGATCGGCCACGTAATCTCCGCCAGTGAAGCGTCGAAGGGCTACGAGCTGCTCATGGCGCGCAAGAACTTCGGAAAAGTAGTGCTGAAGATCGCCTGAAGGGGGGAGCCCTCCAGCCGTTCACTTACTAACCTTGGTAGTAATCCGGGTCGCGCATCAGGCATAACTTTCACCATAACGCGCGCGGCTCCACTCGTTATTTTGTAAGTGTCAATCTCTTTCCCATCAAACATCTAGACATAGACACTCGTCGCATGTGGTGCGCATTCTTCTGCTAACCACGCGCGTACCGGGTCGTCCAACGCTGTGATCCTGATTGAAAACCGCAAATGAACTTTCAGTGGGGATCGAGCGTATCTGAACAAGAGGCTTGGGAACGGGTGAGGAAACCAGTCGCGTTCTCCAGGTAAGAAACATCTACGGGGTTCAGGGGACTGTCTCAACAAGGTTTGGCGGCCAGATGAGAACAATCCCCCGCAGCAAGAGCACACGGTCTCGCGATCGCGCGCTTTGTCGTGAACCCCGACGGCAGCATTGTATGCCAGCGATGGGAAAACACAAGAGTCTTCCTGCGCCTGGAATCCAGTCAGGCCGCCCAGAACCGATCCCCGATGAGAATTCGGGAAAAGAGAAAGGGAAAGTATATGAAGACTTCGAAGAGTTTATTCCTGGGGCTGGCCCTGCTGCTGGCCACCAGCGCTTTCGCAGCAAACAAGGGATCTCTCACTGTACAAGAGCCTGTGATGGTCAACGGCACCAAGCTGCCGGCGGGCGACTATAAAGTGCAGTGGGAGGGCACCGGCCCCAGCGTCGAGCTGAGCATCACGCAGGGCAAAAAAGTGATCGCCAAAGTTCCGGCCCAGATCGTGAACCTCGAAGCACCCTCGTCCAGTGACGCGGCCGTGGTGAAGAAAAACGGCGACGGTTCGAAATCGCTGAGCGAAGTGCGCCTGAGTGGAAAGAAATTCGCGATCGCCGTGGGAGAGGAAGCGGCCAAAGCCGAAGCGACGCGGTAGGATTCGGGAAAGTCGAATAATAAGGGGAGCCTGTCTGGCTCCCCAATCTTTTTCTCAATTGATTTGTTCCCTTACTTTGTCGTTCTGGAACTTGAGCAGACCCTAGTACTTGGGCATCTTCGGATCCACTCGGTCGGCCCAAGCCAGGATCCCACCCGCCAGGTTATGCACTTTCTTGAATCCAGCCTGCTGCAGGAAGCCCACCGCCTTGGCACTGCGCACGCCGGAGCGGCAGTGCGCTACGATCTCGCGGCTCGAGTCGAGTTCGTTCACGCGCTTCGGCAGATCGCCCAGCGGAATCAGGTGTCCGCCAATATTACAGATCTGGTATTCGTGCGGCTCGCGCACGTCGAGCACGTAAAGGTTGTCGCCTGCATCTAGACGACGCTTGAGTTCTTCGACCTGCATCTCGGGAATTCCCGTCTCCACTGGCTTTTCCTCTCCGCGGATTCCGCAGAATTCATTGTAGTCGATCAACTTGGTGATCGTGGGATGCTTGCCGCAAGCCGGGCAGTCGGGATTCTTCCGCAGCTTGAGTTCGCGGAACTTCATCCCCAACGCATCGATCAGCAGCAGCCGGCCGATCAGGGGCTCGCCCGCGCCCAGGATCAGCTTGATGACTTCCGTTGCCTGCATCACGCCTACCAGCCCGGGCAAAATTCCGAGCACTCCGCCCTCCGCGCAAGACGGAACAAGTCCGGGGGGTGGCGGCTCTGGATAGAGGCAGCGGTAGCACGGACCCTCCTTGGTCGCAAAGACGCTCGCCTGCCCCTCAAAGCGAAAGATCGAACCGTAGACGTTCGGCTTGCCCGTGAGCACGCAGGCGTCATTCACCAGATAGCGAGTAGGGAAATTGTCGGTCCCGTCGGCCACGATATCGAATTCGCGAAATAAGTCGAGGGCATTGGCGCTCGACAGCCGCGTCTCAAACTTCTTCACATTGACGAACGGATTGATGGCCTTCAATTTCTCCGCGGCCGAGTCGAGCTTCTTCCGCCCCACGTCCGCAGTCGAATGGATAATCTGCCGCTGCAAGTTTGTAAAATCCACCACGTCGAAATCTACGATTCCGAGTGTACCCACGCCAGCCGCCGCCAAGTAAAGCGCCAGCGGAGATCCCAACCCCCCCCCCCCAAACCACAACACGCGCGCCGCCTTCAGCTTCTGCTGACCTTCCATGCCAACCTCGGGCATGATGAGGTGGCGCGAATAGCGCAGGATCTCTTCATTGTTGAGCGTCGCGGTTTCGGGTTTGACTTCAAATGTGGTGGCCATCACAACCTCATGAATTTCAGATTCTTGATTTCAGACTGAAGATTGAAGAGCTAACAACACTGCGGACAAGCGAGGGGACAACAACAGCGGCAGGCTACTGCGTTTTTCATTCTGCAATCGGGAATCATAAGATCTTCAATTTGCCCAGCCTCCGGCGATCGAAGGCACTATGGAAATGGTATCACCGTCTTTCACCGCGGTCGCTTCTTTCTGCAGGTAGCGGACATCTTCGTCATTTAGGTACACGTTGACGAAGGCGCGCAGTTTGCCGTCGTCGGTGTAAAGATGCCGGCGCAGCTCGGGATGCTGCGCGATGAGGTCGGAGAGGGCGTCGGCGATCGACCCCGCTTGCACCTCCACCGCCGCCTGCTTCCCGGCATATTGCCGTAAAGGGGTTGGAATGTGGATCTTAGGCATGGATACATGATGCCACAGCCAACCGGGAAGATTCACGGGACCCCGCGAACGTATGGAGTGTCGCTGCAAAGCTACAATGCAGACCCATGAAAGCCGTCGTCCTCGCCAGCTTGGCTCTCTTCTGCGCAGCAGGCATTTCTGCGCAATCCCCGCCAACACAGCCGCCCATTGCCTTCGTGGGAGGCACGCTGATCGACGTCTCCAACGCCGGCCACAGCGAACGCGACATTCCTGACTCCGTGGTGGTCGTTCGTCATGGACGAGTGGAAGCGGCGGGCCGGGCAAGCCGCGTGAAGATTCCAACGGACGCGAACAGAATTGATTGCAGGGGCACGTACATCCTGCCAGGACTGGTCGACGGGTTTGCGGGTTTAAACAGCCAGAACCAGGCCAACGCCTGGCTCTATATGGGAGTTACCACCATTGTCGCCTTGCAGGACGATCGCCGCGGCCGGCTGAAGCTGGATGCTCATCCCAGCCCTCATATCTACCCACTTGATTTCACCGGTGAAATCGATGAGTACAGCCTCCTGCTGAATCTCCCTCGCTGGAAGAGCAAGCTCAAGAATGCCAATGATGTCGTGAACCTGAGTGAGGAGGAAACCAAGGCCCAGCTGGCGGATATGGCTCGCCAGGGTGTGCGTGCCGTCTATCTGGGACGCGATCTGAAAACCGATAGGACCAGTTTCGTCATCGCCGAGAGCCATCGGCTGGGTCTCGTGACTTACGGCGAGTTCGCTTCCACCACTTACTCAGACGGCATCAAGGCGGGCGTGGACGTTCTTCTGCACATGTCGCGCTATACGTTGGGGCTCGTTCCTCCTCGGCTGCAGCAGCCGTTGGTGATGGAACCCGATGGCCCCGCGTACGCCGCCGTGCGCGCATATCTCATGCACGTCGATCCCGCCGACCCCAGCATTCGCTCCTACGGAAACCAGATCAAGTCGTCCCACGTTGTTCTCATGCCGACGCTCAGCCTGGGTTATCTCTTGCTGCCCAATCACAGGAATCTGTGGAAGGAGCCGGCAGCGTCGATGCTCGATCCCAAGGGACTTCACGAACCACCGGATCCCGTGACCGGCGAAGCGACCGAGCCGAACTGCGACCAGAGAGCGGCTGAGCAACGGCAATTCTGGGCCATTAGTCGCACCCTGGAAGAAACACATCCGCCCTATCTGGCCGGAAGCGGCGCAAGCGGACTCGGCACAATGCCGGGCATTTCCACGCACACAGAACTGGAATTATTGGTGCGCCTCGGGTTGACGCCGCGCGAAGCGCTCGCGGCTGCCACCGGCAACTACTGCGACAAATTAGGATGGTGTGAACTCGGCTCAGTGGCGAGCGGCAGAAGAGCAGACTTGCTGATTCTCACCGCCGATCCCACAGTTGATATCACAAACACGCGCAAGATTCGTTCGGTCGTCCTTGACGGAGAGGTGATCGACCGGCCAGCACTGCTCAAGGGCCGCCGCTGAGACAGGTAGCAGCCAGCGGAGTGCTCGCGAAAGCCGCCTGATCTGCTTTGCGTTCTGAAAAACGTGTGCGGAGTCTTGCACGCTCCGCACATGCTATTTTCCTCACCACATCGGCAGGCGATTCTCGGGTTTCAGATAGAGCTTGGCGTCGGGCTTGACCTTGTACGACTCGTACCACGCGTCAACATTGCGAACGCCATCGCTCCGGTATTCCGGAGGCAGATGCGAATCGTTCGCGATCTGTTTGCGCAACGCGGCTTCGCTCTGCAGCTTGCGCCACCTCTGGGCAAAAGCCAGAAAGAACCGTTGCTCGCCGCTCATTCCGTCAACGACGGCATCGGGCTTGCCCTTCAACCACAGCAGATAAGCATCATGCGCGACCAGCAGCCCTGCGAGGTCGGCGATGCTCTCGTTCAGAACTTGTTTGCCTTTCACGCACGCATCAGTAAATGGACAGTAGGCATCCAGTTGCGCCGCCAACTTCGCGCCCAATGCGTGATATGCCTCACGATCCTTGTCAGTCCACCAGCCCGCGACCCGACCCTTCGCGTCGTAGAGATTGCCCAGCTCGTCGAAGCTGTGGCTGATTTCGTGGGCCATGCCCGCGCCTGCTGAACCGTAGTTGGAAGCAGCATCGCCCTGGGCGTCGAAGTATGGGGGTTGCAGGATTCCGGCCGAGAAGAACTCGGCATTCGGGCTGAACATGATGACGGCGCCGGGCGTCTGCGGATTGAGCGGCCAGTCGATCGGGTCAACCCGTTCCTTCAGCCGGGCCAGATTGCGCGCGCGATTGAACTCTTCCGCGCGCCGCATGTTTCCGAAAGCGTCTCCACGCGCGACGCCGAGGCTCGAGTAATCGATCCAGGTGTCGGGGTAGCCGACGAAGATCTTGAAGGCGGCCAGCTTGGCGAGCGCCTTCTGCTTGGTTGGCGCCGACATCCATGTGAGATTCGAAATGCGACCGCGGAATGCCGCGACCAGGTTCGCGGCCATGGCTTCGGCTCGCGCCTTCGCTTCGGGTGGGAAATATTTTTGCGTGTAAAGCTGACCGACCGCCTGGCCCAGCGCGCCGTTGGTGGCGGCGATGGCGAGCGACTCTCGATCGGGAGATCCCTCCGCTCCGGAGAGGACCTTCGCGAAGGCGAAGTGTTCCGCGGCTACGGCTTTCGGCAAAACAAGAGCATAGTGTTCGACCAGGTGATATTTGAGATAGTCCTTCCAAACGTCGATGCTCTCGTGCCCCACCAAAGCAGAAACGCCCGTCACGGCTGAGGGTTGCCAGACGAGGAAGTCCGTTTGCGAGGCGAGGCCCGCGGATTTGAAGTACGCATCCCAATCCATGCCGGGCGCCTTCGGGGTGAAGTCGGCGCGCTTCCACGGATTGTCTTGCTTATTGACGTCCGCAGCTTCTTCGTCCGGAGCGAAGGCCCGAGCAATCTGTGTCTCAAGGGCCAAGACACGCGCAGCCCGGTTCGCGGAATCCGCAACGCCTGCCAGCTTCAGCATCGCAGCGATGTGTGTCTCATAGTGGTCGCGCAACTGCGACTTCTTTGGCGACGCGTCGATGTAGTCGTCGCGGTCCGGTAGTCCTATGCCGCCCTGCCACAAGTGGGGAAGGTTGTGTTCCGAATCTTCGAAGCCTTGGTTAATCCACACGCCGAAGACGTGATCGGCGTTGCTTGTGAGCCCGTCGGTTTCGCTGTTCAGAGTCTCGCCTAAATAGGCCGAGAGCGAGGTCTTGTCGTGGATGGCGGCAATCGCGGCCATCTCGGTGCCGAGCGGCTTCAGGCCCTTGGCTTCGATCACGTCCTGATCCATGAAGCTCGCGTAGTAGTCGCCAACTTTCTGCGGGGAGCTTCCCTTGGCAGATTGCGCCGTGGCCGCATCCTGAATCAGGGAACGAACCTGCTGACTCGTCCTCGCGGCCAGGATTGCCCGCGTGTCGAAAGTCGCCTGGCCCGCCGGGATGCTTGCGGTCTTGAGCCATCCTCCGTTGGCGTAGCGGTAGAAGTCGTCTCCGGGATTAATGGAGCGGTCCATGTCATCGGTAAATTGATCTTCCGGGGCCGGGCGGAAGGCGGAAGTGAGAAGAATGGCAGTAACAAGGAAGAGGGCAACCGCAGCTGCGCGATACGCATTTCGTAGCATGAGAATTCCGTGCAAGGCGTCGTTTAACGGCAGTCGAAGTCACTGCCTCACTTGCGGGGCCACAAGCAGTGTCTGCTGACTTTAGCGGAATCGATGCGCCTCGCCTGGACAGTTTCGGACGTGTGTCCCCGCATGGAAGCGTCGGCAGAAAGGGCCGATGTCAATTTGACGGCCGCTGTCCTATTTTCCTTGCCTCTTCAAGACTTCGCTATTCTCAGCGATCTTCTTCTGCATCATGTACAGCAGCACACCTTCGAGGTACTTCGTCTGGTGCAACACTACGATCGATGTGTTGTCAGCTGACCCCGCTTCAAGCTGTAATTGAAGCCGCGATATTCCGTTCTCCCAAACCACGGTCTCCTTGTTCAGCCTAGAGTCCTGGTGCGGCTCGCCCCACTCCCTCTGCAGTTCCGACCTAAGCGTAGAGTAATCGCTTCTTGGAAAGGCGAGCCACATCGTTAGACCATCCTTTTCGGCCACGGCAGCCCACAGGATCTTGAACGGCACATGTTTCCAAAGGAAATCAGGTTCTTTGATGGTATCGTCCATAGCTTGCCAAGCCGTTGCTCCCGAGTCGACCGAGCACTGAATCTCCGTTGCAGTTTGTCCCTCAACTATCTGCCAGGGTGAAACATGTTTAACGTCGCACCGCATGTTGTGGGTCAGAAAGGTCACCAACGCCTCTGACAATACGTCGTCGCCGACTCGATACGTTTCGGGTGTAGTCGCTTGCGCCCACACTGATCCGACTAGAATCAAGAGACAAAATGGGATTCGCACTTGTGAATGCCCTTTGGACCGAATACCGGATAATACTCCCGTGCCAGAGGCGCGATAATAGTGCTACCGAGGACGAAACTCTTCCTACTTTCTACTTTGCCACGCTAAAGCTCGTCCAGGGATAAGCATCCATATCCCGCTGCAGCGCCTTCTGCCAGTCGTAGTCGGGATGTGCAGCGATGTGCTCGGAGGCTTTGAAGTTTTTGCCACAGGCGTGACCCGCTGCCGCCGTGAAGGTCATCGTCTTGATCATGGCTGCATCGGCAGCCTTGTTCTGCACGGCACCCGCCGTGCCGTAAGGACCAACCCACCCACTCGAGCCACGCGGCGAGAGGTCGATGTGCCCGTCCAGCGTGCGCTCGTTGGCGTCTTCTTTCTTCTCGATCGTGTCGTAGTGGTCGGCCAGGAAGCGTTGCGCCGCGGACACGTCGATCTTGCCTTTGTTTTCGGCCATCAACTGCTCCCAGCGCACGTGCCGCGCCAGGCAGCTTTGCCCGGCATCCTTCGTGTCGAAGTCGGTCTCCTCGTTAATCAGCTTTTCGTTGATGGGAAAATTTGATCCCACGAAGTATCCGTCCTTCGTTCGTTCGAGGGTCACGTTCTTCAACCCCAATTCCAGACGCGCGATCTCGTTGGTGTGGCTGTCGGCAAGAAGCCAGCTATTAGCGTACCCGCCGTTATTGCCCTCTTTCATGATGCGGGCGAAGTCGTCGATCGACGTCGAGTACTGCGCGGCCTTGCGTGCGCGTACGAACTCCGGAACTCCCGCCGTGTCGAACCCGTTGAAGTGGCTGATGGTCGTCTCGGTGATCGCCATGCCTGCCGTGTTGATGACGAAGTCGTCGCCGCTGTGGATGACGCCGGGCAAGCCATCCATCAGCATGCGATAGCCCTTCGCTGGGGCGAGGTCGAAGATGATGGTCCAGCGCTCGCCCTCCATATAGGTCGACCAGTTGTTGTGCGCGATCACGACTTTGCCGTCTTTCGTGAAGCTTCCGGTTGCAACGAAGGCGCTGCAATGCTCGGGCACGGAGAGTTGGGCCGACTTGCTGCCGTGTTGCTTGTCGTATTCCTTGTTGTAGTAGCCCCACTCGGTTTCAGCGTTGATGCCGACCACGTCCCACACATCAATCTTGACCCCGTGCGCGCTCGCCCCGTCGGCGATGCCCTGCAACTCCTCGCGGTATTCCTGCTCGATGTGCGGCCACATCATTTTCTCAGCGGCATCGCGGAAGAATGACCACTCTTTCTTGTAGTCGTGCTGGCTTTCAAGCATGACGACGTTCAGGAAGTCCTGGATCTCCGGGGCGAGCAAGTAACCGTTCTGAAATCCGACCTCGCGCGGTGAGCCTTCGAGGTGGACATACGTCCAGCCGTTTTTCTGAGGCTGACGGAAGGCGCCCTTCAATTCGGTCGGATTGGCAGCGTGGGCAGAAAGGACGGCGATGAACAGCACGATTGCTGGGCAAAGCAGAAGGCAGGAAGCCAGTCGGCGCACGAGGACCCTCCGATAGCAAGCCCCGAGATTTTAGCAGAGGGCGCCACAAACCAAGGTCTTCAGAATGTCGACAGGAAGCGAAAGATGGCATTTTTTTCGCTCGCAGTTTTCGGAACATTCCACGGAAGCGGCAGCCACGCGGAGCTTGGTCTGATAATAGCCCGCCACTTCAGTGGCGGGTAAACGAAGCATCTTCGACCCGTGCCGTAGGTACGGCTGAAATGCCTGCAGACTCTTTCAGGCGTCGCTCGTCCAGAAATCCCGGCGCTAAAGCGCCGGGCTATTTTCAGGAATCGCTCCGCGATTCTTGACATATCGGCCGAATCTCATCTGAAGATGGGGCTACTGGGTACGTGAATGCAGTTCAGCCAACCTCGACCTTCTCGTCGCGAAAAGCCTTGTCCGCCTCGTCCGTGCCGGTCAACTCGAACGAGTTCGTAACATCGGCCTTCCCACCCGCTACCCGCGTGATCACGTACGAACAGCCGATCCAGTGCGCTTCTTCGAGGTCCGTCTTCGACCATTGCGCCGGATGATCCGGATGCGAATGATAAAAGCCGACAATGTCTTCCTCGCGTCCGCGCGCCTCGCGCTGGATGCGGACCAGTTCCTTCGGATCGATGTGGTAGCGGTTCTGCGGCGAGTCGGTACGCGTGTTACCGCAGCGTGCCGTCGAAGTGACAGTGCGGACATCTCCGTCCATCTGGCCCAACAGAACTCCGCAGCACTCATGGGGATAGGTCTCTTCGCCGTGCTTGCGGATTTCCGCATATTCCCTGGGGTTGATCTTCAGCATAAGAAATCGATCCACCACAGAGTCACAGAGACCCAGAGAAAAATCTCAGTCAACACCTTATTGAAGGTGTTTCTCTGTGCCTCTGTGTCTCTGTGGTGAAAATCAGTCAAGTTTCTGTCCAGAACCTCTCGCTCAGGTACTTGTCGCCCGAGTCGCACAGGATGGTCACAATGACCGCGTGCTGCGCTTTCTTCCGCGTCGCCGCAACCTGCAGACATCCCACCACGGCCGCCGCCGCCGAGATCCCGACCAGCAAGCCTTCTTCGCGCGCCAGACGAATCGCCATCTTGTAGGCTTCTTCCGTGCTGATGCCGATGTCCTCATCGGCCAGCGACGCATCATATATCTTCGGCACGATCGCGGTGGCCATGTGCTTCGCGCCTTCGATCCCATGGAAAGGCGAGTCGGGCTGCAGCGAGATGCAGCGAATATTTGGATTCAGTTCCTTCAGGCGCCGAGACGTGCCGACAAACGTTCCGCTCGTTCCCAACATAGAGACGAAGTGCGTGACCCGTCCCTCGGTTTGTTGCCAAATCTCGTTTGCCGTGCCATGGTAGTGTGCTTGCCAGTTGGCTTCGTTCGAATACTGGTCGGCGTAGTAATAAAGGTCCGGATGCTTGGCGTGCAGTTCCCGCGCCATGCGAATGGCGCCATCGGATCCTTCGCCGGGATCGGTATAAAGGATGTTCGCGCCGTAAGCCTGTAGAATGCGTTTGCGTTCCGGCGAAACGTTTTCCGGCATGCAAAGAGTGATGGGGATGCGTTGCGCCGCGCCAATCATGGCATAGGCAATCCCGGTATTGCCGCTGGTGGAGTCGAGCAGGATTTTCCCGGGCTCCAGTTTCCCGCTGCGCTGCGCTTCCAGCACGATACGCGATGCGGCACGATCCTTCACGGAACCGCCCGGGTTGTACCACTCGGCTTTGCCGAAGATTTCAGCGTCGGCCGCTTCGCTCGCAATACGATCCAGTCGCAGCAAGGGCGTGTTGCCGACGCGGTCCAGCGCGTTCAAGCCGAGCCGCTTCGGCGCCGCATTGTCCCCCGAGGCCGCGCCGTCTGCCGGCTTTTTAGTGGAAGCCTGTGCCATGAATTCAGAACGCTGTGACTATCGTAATGTGCCGGATACGGCGAAAAGTTGGTATCAACTACGGTGATTGGATTATAGAAGAGGTAGCATGGTTCCAAGGATCTTTTAGGGTAGAAACGGTTTTCATCCGCACTGCATCTAAGATTACGAGCGAAGAAGGGATTGAGTACACGAGATGGCCAGTAAAGTGGAACAAAAGACATACGACGAAGCTCTCGCCTGGTTGCGCGAACATGGCTTCGACGTGCTTGAGGCGCCCGGCACATCCGGCCGCGTCTTCCTAAAGAAGTACAACGTCTCGGCGGCGATTCAGAAGGACGGCGAGAACGGCATTAAAATCTTTGCGTATCCCGGCTACCTGGTGGGCACCGAAATCTCCAAGCTCGTCAACAAGGGCTACCAGCAATTTCTGAAAACCTCGAAGACCGAAGTGCCCGCCACGGCCGATCATCTGAAGGCATTGCATTCGTTCTCCGAAGAATTGAAAGAAGCCCTCGGCTTGCCCAGCCTGTACAACGAGTCACTAGGGACGGTCAGCGAGTCGTACCATTACGACCGGATCGTCGATCGCGATAAGCCCGAGGCCGAACGCAAGAAGCGCCCGTGGCAGGTGAAAGCGCTGGTCGCGAAGAAGAGTCCCGCATAAGGTTCGCCGCCGCGTAGAGCTTTGCACGACAAAAATCGCGAGATAGTGTCGTAGTTCAAGAGACAGTGGACCGTGCGCCCCTGTCTTTGTTTTTTAAAGTAAAGCAGCGCGAGGAATCTGCTGTCAGGCCTCGATTCTGCAAACTCCCTCAGTGTCTTCTGCGGCATTTCTCCCCGCCCTTTGCGTTCCAAGATTTTGCCTTGACCCGGAACCCCGGCATATTATGCGAGACTAATGGCGCAAGGGGGAACGAATGCGCGCACTCATCCTTGTTGCCTTAGCTATAACTCCGCTGTTTGCCCAGATCCCGCAGCCTGTCGATCCTGTTACCGCAGTCCGGCGAGTCCTCGAGGCTCAACAGGAAGCCTGGAACCGCCGCGATCTCGAGGGCTTCATGTCGGGCTACTGGAACTCCCCCGACCTGACGTTTTTTTCCGGAGCTCGCGAGACGGCGGGATGGCAAGGCGCCCTGGATCGCTACCGTAACAACTATCAACTGGGCGGGAAAGAAATGGGCCGGCTTGAATTTCGCAATCTGAAAATCGAGTCCCTGGGGAACGACGCCGCTTTCGTGCGCGGCTCATGGCATCTGACCGTGAGCGATGGAAAGACACCCCACGGCCTGTTCACGCTGATCTTCAGAAAATTTTCCGATGGCTGGAAGATCGTTCACGATCACACGGCAGAAAATTAGTCGCCGGTCGTCAGTCTTCAGTCGTCAGCACAGGCTTCACGACCTAGCGAATTGCCCACAACAGGCGCTTATGTAGGACATACCCCAGGCCTTCGGCTGAAGGCTGGCGACTAGTCTCATTCCCGCACTCGTATCTGTACGCGCGTTCCTTCGGGAAGCTTGGCCCCATCCACCACAATGACACCCCCGCGAACGACGCCTTCATACTCCTGAGCGCGCGTATTCGCCACAGCCGCCGGCGCAGGAGAAGATCTCCCCATCCCTTTGTCCATCGCCAGATTCGCCAGCCGGTCTGCCTCCTGATTGCCGCCCCGCAACACGTGCTGGATCTGGAACCACTCCAGTTGCGCAATCATCTTCTTCGCGCGCTGGTATAGCTCGAGCAGCGTGGGACTCTTGACCTTGTACTCGCCCCGAATCTGTTTCACCAGCAACTCTGAGTCGCCCACAACTTTCAAAGCTCTGGGCCCGTGGACAAGCGCATAGTCGAGCGCCGCCAGCATCCCGCTGTACTCCGCGAAATTGTTGGTCTGGTGGCCGAGGTACTCGCTAAGGGAAGCGACCTTGTGTCCAGCCTGATCAGTGATGACGACGCCATAGCCCGCTGGTCCGGGATTGCCGCGCGCACCGCCGTCCACGTGCGCGATCAAGTAGGAATCAGGAACGCCTTGCGAGGGAAACAGTCCTTCCGATGAGCGGGAAACATTTCTTGGTCGAAACGAGGGAGACATCGAACCAGTCTACAACGCTAGGAATTCTCTTGCGGAAGCAGCTAGCGTCCGGCGGCCAGTCGCGTGGCCAGTCTTTGCGGTAAGTTCGCAGCAAAAATCCGATCCTGCGCGCTCTTCAGATTGTAGGGAGCGCGGTGAAACCTGACGCTCCACTTCTCGGTATCGAACACCGCGAACGCCGCGCGCCAGTCCCCATCGCGCGGCTGGCCCACCGATCCCGGGTTGATCAGGTAACGGAAGTCGCGCTTCAGCCCGTACACAACATCTTCACTTTGTCCGATCGTTCGGTACGCCGGCCGATATGCGTCTCCCGCCGCCACCTTGAATGAAAACGCTCCCTGCAGATGAGTGTGTCCGAAGAATGTCACCAGGACAGGCAAGGCTGACAAGGGCGCGAGCGCATCGTGCAGTGTGACCACATACTCGTCTTCATCGATGGGCGAGCCATGCACGAACTGCACCTCGGCGAGTCCGGGGATCTGGACCGGACCTTGCGGCAGGGCGCGCAGCCATTCCAGGTTTTCCGGCGTGAGCTGATCCCGGGTCCACAATGCGGCCAGCCCCGCGATGGGATTGAAATCCTTCAAGTCCATCAGGCCGCTGGACGCTTTATCGTGATTCCCTCGGACGAAATACTTACCCACTTCGCGCGAGCGCGCGATCACTTCATTGGGGCTGGCGCCGTAGCCGACGATATCGCCTAGATTGACGACGGCATCGTACTCGCCCGCTGCGGCCAGGCAGGCCTCCAGCGCGTCCAGATTTCCGTGGATGTCGCTTAAAACGAGAATGTGCACTGGGCACCGAACGAATTCGGGATTATACGCCCGCGCGCAAGGCCGCCGCCGGATTGATTACGGGGCAGCGCGCCCAGTGTCCCGGCGAAACCTCTGCCAGTGGTGGCATTCGGAGCGCACAATCAGGAACGCGATCGCCGCAGCGTGGCTCGAAAGGACACCCCGGTGGCACCGCATTCGCCGAGGGCACCGATCCTTCGATGGTTCGCAGAGGCTGCGACCGGTCGGTCGCCAGGGTGGGCACGGCTCGCAGCAGTCCCCGGGTGTAGGGATGCGCAGGCGCTTCGAAAATGTCGCACTTCTCGCCCATCTCGACCAGGCTTCCGGCATACATCACTGCCACCCGGTCGGCCACTTGCGATACGACGGCGAGGTCGTGCGAGATGAACAGCATGGCAAGCTTGAAACGCTCGCGCAGGTCGGCCAGAAGTTTCAGGATCTGCGCCTGGATCGTGACATCCAGCGCGGTCGTCGGCTCATCGGCGATCAGCAGGCGTGGCCGGTTCACGATGGCCATCGCGATCATGACGCGTTGCCGCATCCCGCCGGAAAGCTGGTGGGGATAGTCTCTGGCGCGCCGCTCCGCATCGGGGATCGCTACGTCGTTCATCCCCTCCACCGCGCGCTGCCACGCTTCAGACTTCGAAACCTGCGCGTGCGCCCGCACGGCTTCCGCGATCTGGTCCCCGACCCGCATCACCGGATTGAGCGCAGTCATCGGCTCCTGGAAAATCATGGCCATGCCCGATCCGCGCAAGCTCCGCATCTGGTCCTCGGAAAGATCGAGCAGGTTGTGCGCGGGCCCGTCGCCGTTACTGAAAACTATTTTCCCGGAGAGTAGCGCCTGCGGCGGCAACAGCCGCATGACGGCCAGCGACGTCACGGACTTGCCCGAACCCGATTCGCCCACCAACCCGAGAACTTCGCCGGGTGCAATCGTGAACGACAGATCGCGTACTGCGCGAGATATCGCAGGAGAGCCCGCAGCTCCACTACCCGTCCCAGCCGCGGCAGCAGGAAACGACACATCCAGATTGCGGACGTCGAGCAAGTCGGCCACGGAGGTTATGGTAGCAGCCACGGACGGGCACAAGTGACGACGCACTCGAACTCGATCATTGACCCAGGATCAACGGCAGACCGTTCTTCGGGTTGCCGATCACCACAACCTTCGAATTCGGACTCTTCGCCAGCAGTTCGGTGGCCTCGATGCCCTTCCATTCGAGCAGCTGCGGGCTGATGCCTTGCGCCACGATCTGCTGGAAGTCGCGAATGCCGCCCGCCTCAATACGCTTGCGCTCGGCTTCCTGCTTTTCTTTCTGCAGTCGAAAATTCATCGCCAGGGCTTCCTGCTCGGCTTGCTGCTTGGCTTCAATCGACGACTTCAATGTCTGCGGCAATTGAATATCCCGCAGCAGGACGTTCTCTACGATGATCCCGCGCTGCGTCATGCTGGCAGTCATTTGATCGCTGATCTGCTTCGCGACCATTTCTCGTTCGCCGGTGTAAAGAGCATTGGCAGTGTGCGACGCGGTAGCCTCGCGGATGGCGGCGCGCAGCGTAGGCTCGACCACGACCTGCTCGTAGTTCCCGCCGATCTTCTGGAACACATCGGCGGCCCGCTCCGGATTCAGGTGGTAGATCAATGACGTATCCAGATTCATCACCAGCCCCTCGCTCGACGGGACGCTGGCAGATTCCTTGATCGTCTGCGTTTGAATTGACAGCTGGTTGTTCGTTTTGAGCGGATTGATCAGATGAATGCCCTCGGCCAGCACTTCGCCGGTTACCCGCCCGAACAACGTAAGCACTCCAACATTGCCAGTGGGCACCTTGGTCACGCAGCTGAATAAGAGAATGACGGCGACGAGCCCTAGAAGCGCCATCCCAACCAGTTTGAGGATAGGGCTGGGGTCCACATCAATCACTTTGCCCTTCGGGTCGTTAAAAATGGTCATCGCCAGGAACCTCCGCAGAGATTCTAGGGTCGCGGCGACACTGCCGTAAGTAGCTTTGCGGAGCACCCCGAAGGGCTCGAGCATATTTCAAAACGCGCATGAATACTGCACAGCGACGATATTTCCACACAACAGATTCGGGTGATCGACAGGCGGGAGCATCATGGCAAGAGTGCGAATGTGCGCCCTAAGTCCGTGCGTGCGATAGTGCAGTAATCGCCATTGCACCAAAAACCGTCATATGCCTGTGAACCAGCTGCACTCGATTGATTTTGCGATAGATAAAACGCGATGGTTTTTGTTGACTCTAAAAATAGAAAGAGTAAAAACATACTCGTTCTTCGACACGTTCTTAAGTTTTGCCGGTTGGTGCTGCGTCCGGGACTCAAGCGAAGTCACCTTGTTGCGGAAGCGATGAGGAAGGCGAGTGAGGGTCTATAGCAAGGCGCTGGTCGAGGAGAACGGGAACGACCGTTGAAGGCAAGATAGAGTCCCGAGGCGTTGAACTAGGTTTATCCGGTTGGCGGTGAGCCCGGAGCCCGAGTTTTGATCGCACGTTGCAACCCGCAAGGATGCGACGAGAGCAGGTCAGCGAGGGTCTAACGCGAGCTACTGGCCGAGATGAATGAGATCAACATCACCTCGGGACTCTTATTTTCTTTAAGACTGTCCTGAAGATCCCTTCCTCCTGAGGCAAAATCTTTCTGCTCGGTCACTATTTGTTGCTGAGCTATCATGGCGCAGCGTGACTCTCTAGATTTATCGGCCACCGTTGGGACGAGGGGTTCGTATCAGCGCGCGGCTTAAGCCGCGCCGTTACCTCCGCCATCCAACGGCCCCTTTAGGGGCTGCCCATCGAACCGCACCTCACTTCGCACTCCCCGGCCCGCCCACCGCATGCAGCACAGGAACCCTCTCCCGAAGCGCCGGCAACTTCGGAAACTCCGCATGCGGCTCCGCCTGATACCAATACGCCACCGAGAAGAAATCATCCGACCGATGATTCGCATGCCCGTGCTCAATGGTCGCCTTCAACGACTTCGTGAACGGGATCGGCGAGTCCAGATGAAATCGATAGACCGACGTCCGGCTGCCAGCCACTTCGTCGCCCTTTACCGGCGCTCCGTAGAGCCCATACGCAAAGGCGCCACCAGAAAAGCCCCACGCCCCTAGAAAATAATCCTCGGACCCCGTTCCATTGATCGATGGCCGCGATTCGCCGTCGACGAAGAACATGTCGTCGCCCTCGCCCCACCACTGATCCTGATTCTGCAACACCGACATGGTCACGCCGACGAAATGGCCGCGCCCGGTCGCCTCCATCCATACGTAGTTGCCTTCGCCGTTCACGTTCTTGCGATCGTTCACATCGCCATTCGAATTCCAGTCCGAAGTCGTTCCCTTGGCCGGGTTCGCTTGCCGGTACTGGGCATGGAAGTAAAGCTGGTCGGCGGGTAGCGACTTCGAGTAGGCGCGGTAGTCGATGTTGAAATAATAGGCGTCGACTTTCGTCGACCCGTCATTCGTCACCGTGATGCGTGCGTGCTTCTGAAACGGCAAGGGGAGAAAACAGTTCAGAGCCTTGTCAGACCCGACGCTCAGCGGGATCGACTGATAGCGATAGTACTCACCCACCCCAGCCCGAAAAAATCTCCCACGGGGGTTTCCACGCTCGGAGTCGGCTCGCCGTCCCAGTACGCGCGCAGCACCAGCGCCTTCAAATGCTGCCGGTCCGAGCTGGCGATCGTGAACCAGATATGCGTAATAATGCCCGGCCCATCCACGTCGAGCAGGGTGATCGTCTCCCCGCCATTGACTTGTTTGAAGTCAGCATTTGCGCCGGTAGTGTCGTAGCTGGAGACACGCTTCTGAACGTAGTCCTTCGCTTGGGGGAGGTTCGCAAGCCAAGCTTGTGGGTCTTGGCCGAAACTGGGGAGACAGAAGGGGAGAAGCACGAGCCAAACGAACAGTTTCACAGCGAGTCCTCCGAAGAAGAGGCATTTTACTCCGCAGTTCTCGAGCGGCATGCCAGGAATTCAGAACGGGCACTGGATCGAGGCAAGAGTGAAGCAAATTGGCAAATCGATGGAGGGCGGCCGGAGATGCCAGCGCTCCATCGCCAGGTAGCTACAGCGGTATATTCCCATGCTTCTTAGGCGGATTCTTATCCCGCTTGGTTTGCAGCATCTCCAGGGCCTGGATTAATTTCCTGCGCGTCTCGCGCGGCCGGATCACTGCATCGACGAATCCCCGGTCGGCCGCCACGTACGGATTCGCAAACCGGTCGCGGAACTCTTCGATCTTCGCCTGACGCACTTCTTCGCGGTTGGCGGCGCTCTCTAGTTCTCGTTTGTAAACGATATCCACCGCGCCCTCCGGCCCCATCACCGCAATCTCGGCCGTAGGCCACGCGTAATTCACGTCCGTGCGGATGTGCTTCGACGCCATGACGCAATACGCGCCGCCGTAAGCTTTGCGCGTAATGACCGTGACCTTCGGCACCGTCGCCTCTGCAAAGGCAAACAAGAGTTTCGCCCCGTGCTTGATGATCCCGCCATACTCCTGCTGTGTGCCGGGCAAAAATCCAGGGACGTCTTCGAACGTCACCAGCGGAATGTTGAAGCAATCGCAAAATCGCACGAAGCGCGCTCCCTTGAGGGACGCGTTGATATCGAGCGTGCCGGCCAGCATGGCGGGTTGGTTGGCGACGATACCGACGGATCGCCCATTCAGCCGCGCGAACCCGACCACAATATTCTTCGCATAGTGCTCCTGCGCTTCGAAGAAGTACCCGTCGTCGATCACCGCATGAATCACGTCTTTGATGTCGTACGGCTGGTTCGATTCCGCCGGCACCATCTTGTCGAGCGCGGAATCGGCGCGGTCGATGGGATCGGTGCACGCCCGCCGCGGTGGATCTTCGAGATTGTTCGACGGAACGAAACTCAGCAGTTCGCGCACCATCGAGAGGCACTCGGCGTCATCGTGCGACAGAAAATGCGCGACGCCCGACGTTTCGTTGTGCGTGGTCGCCCCGCCCAGCTGATCCTTCGTGACTTCCTCATGCGTCACGGTCTTGATCACGTCGGGCCCGGTGATGAACATGTACGAAGTCTTGTCGACCATCAGGATGAAGTCCGTAATCGCGGGCGAGTAGACGGCCCCGCCGGCGCACGGGCCCATGATCGCCGAAATTTGCGGCACCACGCCGCTATACAACGTGTTGCGCAGAAAAATGTCTGCGTATCCCGCCAGCGACATCACACCTTCCTGGATGCGAGCACCGCCCGAATCGTTCAGCCCAATGAAGGGTGCGCCCATCTTGGCGGCCAGATCCATGATCTTCACAATCTTCCCGGCATTCGCTTCCGAGAGCGATCCGCCAAACACCGTGAAGTCCTGCGCGAACAGAAACACCAACCGGCCTTCGATGCGGCCGTACCCGGTGATGAAACCGTCGCCGTAATACTTCTGTTCGGCCATGCCGAAATCGCTGCAGCGATGTGTAACCAGCTTGTCGGTCTCCTCAAACGTGCCCTCGTCGAGCAGGAATTCGATGCGCTCCCGCGCCGACATCTTGCCTTCTTTATCCTGTTTCTCGCGGCGCTTCTCGCCGCCGCCCGCTTCGGCCAGATGATCGCGCTTCTTCAGTTCTTCCAGCTTCTGTTCGAGGTTCATGGCGCACCGATTATAGGCGACTCGGACACGTCCGTCGGTAATGTCCTGCCGAGTAAGACGCGAGTCCCCGTGGGTGGCATAGAATCGGCGACATGCGCGACGCACGCTTCCCGTGGTTGATGACGCTGCTGCTCGCAAGTCTCCTGACCGGCTGCGGGGGCAAATCGACATCACCGCCGATCACCGGCGGTCCGATTCCTGCGCTCGTGCTCACGCCGGTCGTCAGCGGACTGAGCAATCCCGTTGATTTGCAATTTTCGAACGACGGGAGCGGGCGCATGTTCATCGTGCAGCAAGCGGGATCGATCCGCATCTTCGCGAACGGATCGCTGGTTCCCACGCCCTTCCTCGACATCACCGCCAAGGTTAATTCTGGCGGCGAAATGGGATTGCTCGGGCTCGCATTCCACCCGCAGTTCACGCAGAACCATCTGTTCGACGTCCATTACGACCGCAACGTCGGTGGGCAGATTCAAAGCGTGATTGCCGAATATCACGTCTCCGCTACCGACCCGAATCAAGCTGACCCCGCCAGCGAGCGCATCCTGTTGACCGTGAACCAGCCATTCGGCAACCACAAGGGTGGCCAGATCGCTTTCGGTCCCGACGGATTTCTCTACATTGGCCTCGGCGACGGCGGAAGTGAAAACGATCCGCAGCACAATGGCCAGAACCTGCAAACGCTGCTCGGCAAGATGCTGCGCATCGATGTCGATCACCAAAGCGCCGGACTGCAATACGCCATCCCGCCCTCGAATCCATTCGCCGGCGGCGGAGGGCTGCCCGAAATTTGGGCTTACGGATTGCGCAATCCCTGGCGTTTTTCGTTTGAGCGCGGTGGCAGCCGTCTTTTTGTCGGCGACGTGGGCCAGGATAGTTTCGAGGAAATCGACATCCTGGAAGCCGGCAAGAATTACGGCTGGAGCGTGATGGAAGGCATGCACTGCTTCAACCCCTCGAGCGGTTGCGACATGACCGGTCTCACGTTGCCGATCGCCGAGTATCCGCACCCCGAAGGCGAGGCCATCATGGGCGGCTACGTCTACAAAGGTGCTGCGATTTCGAATCTCTCGGGAGCCTACGTTTTCGGCGACTACATCAGCGGCACGATCTGGGACCTGATCGAGTCGCCACCAGGCACATGGACCCGGAGCACGCTGCTATCGACCGGCCGCCACATCAGTTCCTTCGGCCAAGACGCGGCGGGCGAACTCTACGTCGTCGACTACAGCGGCAGCGTGCTCAAACTTACGCCGCAGTAAAGCGACGCATTACGACAAAGCTTCACTTCGCGAAGCTCAAGACTGATCGCAAAATCAAGCCTTCCTACACGCCAACTCCGGCTTAATGTCTATCACCGGCGTCCCGTCGATTGCCTCGATCGGCCCGATCCGCAAACGATTCCCAACGATTTCTTTCACCGTCACGGGATGCAGGCCGATGGGATTCGGCCGGTCGGGAGACCTCGTCGCGAACACGCCCGTCAGAGCGCGGTTCGGGTCCGAGCGCGGATGCACCTTCAACACATCCCGCCGCGACTGGTGGAACCAGGTCATAACAATCAGTTCGTCGCCGGGCTGAATTCCATCGAGCGCCTCGACCGCAAACGCCTCAAGCTCCAGCCAGGCATCCGGCGCCCCCTCTGAGCCCTGCTTCGGCGCGGCCCTGCGCGTCTTCAAGGTCGAGCGAATCGTGCCCACCGGACGAAGCACTGCGCGCTGCATCGGCAATTTTGTGGGCGCGTTTTTCGAGCGGGAACTTCTGCGTTTCACTACGTTTTGGGGTGCCATCGTGAGCCTGCCGTCCCAATCATGATAGCCGCTCGCCGCCAACCCATAGGTTTAAAGACCCGAACCCCTGAAACAAATTCGCCTGCGGCTACGTACCTATGAATGGAGGCCGACGCCCCCGATCTAAGGCTGTGACCGGCGTCTGCGGTGATAACGGGCGCTTGGCCGGTGCGTCGAATTAATCGATGGTCTTACGCGATCTCATCGGCGATGTGTTCCGGACCCTCTGGTCGCACAAGCTGCGCACATTCCTGACCATGTTCGGCATCGCCTGGGGCATCGTCTCGATCGTGCTCATGGTCGCAGCCGGCGAAGGCCTGCGCGTGGGACAGGCGAAGGTCGCCGAAACTCTCGGCAAGGATGTCATGATCGTCTTCCATGCGAAAACCAGCCTGCAGGCCGGCGGCCAGCGCGCCGGACGTTCGGTTCGCTGGAGCGACGAAGATCTGCCCTACCTCCGGGAGAACGCAACCGAATGCCAATACATCCTGCCCGAACTCGAGCAGGACACGGTTCGCACGCACAGCGCCTACAACAACGCAGCCTTCCTGGTCACCGGATCCCAACCTGCGTTCAGTTATGTACGCACGTTAAATCCTGGCGAAGGCCGCTTCTATAACGACAGCGACGAGAAGGATGCACGCCGCGTAGCGTTTCTCGGCACCGACGCCGCCAAGCAATTATTTCCCGAGGGCGGCGCCGTTGGTCAGACCATTCATCTGAACGATTTTCCGTACACCGTCATCGGTGTCATGGAGAAAAAGAAACAGGACTCCAGCTATGACGGCTGGGACGTAAACAAAGTATTCATTCCCTTCGCCACCATGCAGCGCGACTTTCCGGCGAAGCCGCCGTCCACCGCACATGATGTGGATCAGTTGCTGGTCACGCCGCGCTCGGTTGACGTTCACGACATCTGCAAATACCAGATTCGCCGCGGCCTCGGACACCTGCACAACTTTGACCCCAACGACAAGGAAGCCTGTCCCATCTGGGACACGGTCCAGGAAGCCAAGGCTTTCGAGACCATGACGAACGGTATGAAGTATTTCCTAGGCGCGGTGGGACTGGTCACTCTGGTTCTCGGCGGCCTCGGCGTCATGAACGTCATGCTGGTTGCGGTCCGGGAGCGGACGCGCGAGATCGGCGTGCGCAAAGCACTCGGTGCGCGGGGCGGCGAAATCCTACGCCAGTTCTTCTTCGAAGCGTTATTAATCGCGGCCTTGAGCGGAGCCGTCGGTTTAGGAATCGCCTACGGACTGTGCGCGCTGGTGAACCTGCTGCCCATGCCCGACTTCTTCGCGGGCCTGCTGCCCACCTGGGGCACGGGATTGTTGGCGTGCACGTTGCTGGGCATGATCGCAGTGTCATCGGCGCTCTACCCGGCGCGCAGAGCCGCCTCCATCGATCCGATCGAGGCGTTGCGCTACGAGGCGGGAGGATGAAACCAACGGTCAAAAATAATCGGCACCAAGTTCGCTCGCGGCTCGTGGCTCATAGCTTATGTTGCTCCTCGAAATCATCTACGAAGCCTGGATCGCGCTGAAGCGTAACCGCACGCGCAGCGCACTCACCATGTTGGGCATCGTGTGGGGCATCGCCACCGTCACGCTGCTCATCGCATACGGCAACAGCTTCCGCTCGATCCTCGTGAATGGCTTCAACGCGTTCGGCAAGGGCGCCGTCGTCTGCTGGCCGCAGCAGACCAGCGAGCAACCCGGCGGCCAGCGCGCGGGCAAAAAGGTGGTCTTTGAGAAAGAAGACATCGACCTGATCAAAGAAACCGCACCACTCGTCAAGCATGCGTGCCTGGAAACTGTGCACCGGCCCGGCATCACTTACGGCGATCGCATGTCGGGGACGGCGCCCGTGCGCGGCGTGTGTCCAGAATATGGCGAGATGCGCAATGAAGTCCCCGCCGAAGGCCGCTGGCTCAACTCGCTCGACGAACTCGAGCGCCGGCGTGTGATCTTTCTCGGTGGCCGTCTACGCGAGC